>ENA-OQJE01000074-OQJE01000074.1-human-gut-metagenome-genome-assembly--contig:-NODE-74-length-21401-cov-2.735969_pt1 | contig 21401 bp, 16 predicted proteins | sample MGYA00242594_ERZ504760 | MGnify/ENA primary metagenome ERZ504760 (study PRJEB26092, sample SAMD00036358) | human gut metagenome | host: Homo sapiens | study: EMG produced TPA metagenomics assembly of...
TATCCTTTTCTTATATTATAAAATTATAAACTTGTGTTCTTTATGGTAAAGCTCATCAGGCATTCGCCTGTTGGCTCATTAATTTCTGAAGCTTGTATTGCAAAGATTGGCAAGCAGCTCCTTTTCTCATTGCTTTGTATCTTCTTAACTGATACTGCAACATCTCGATTGTGTCATTTGTTCTTTTCATAATTACATCTTTTTTATGTTCTCCCGTTTGGAGAACTGGTTATTCCTAAAAACCTTTTGTTTTCTCTTTTACTACTGCAAAGATAACACCAAAATTCCTATTTATGTTTTAAAACATAGTGTTAACCTGCTTTATTTAACTTTTAATGTGTATTTTATCTTATTGTTTAGTATACGTTAAGAAATATAGCTGTAAAAATGTCACTTATAATCTGACAGGGAAATGTTCATTAACACAAGTGGTGGATCTCCTTAAATCATGTTAGAGAACATAATTTTCTTTTTGTTGAATTTGCAAATTTCAATAATGTTCGTACCTTTGCATTGTGTTTTTCATAGTATTAGATTTAAGGTTAACAAAGGTTGGAGCAAGGCGTTGCTCCTTTTTTTATGTCTATATCTCTGCATAAAAGTTTCCTTTTTACAAATTGTTTTGTTACATTCGCACCATACTATTGATATTAAACTACTATTATGAAACACTTATTTATCACAATTCTACTCTTATTACCATTGTGCCGCATGCTGGCACAGGAGAGAGAATACGTAATTGTTGTTCATGGAGGTGCCGGTGCTATGGAAAACCTTGAGGACGATAAGGAGAAATCAACCTTGTATTATGCGGCTTTAGATTCAGCTTTGAGTATCGGAAATGCTATATTGGATGCTGGTGGTGAAGGACCTGAAGCGGTAATGGCAGTTGTTAACTATTTTGAGAATAACCCCTTGTTTAATGCTGGTAAAGGGGCTACTTGTACCAGTACCGGTACTTTTGAACTGGATGCTTCTATTATGGAAGGTAAGGATTTGACAGCAGGAGCTGTCGCCGGGTTGAAAACGGTGAAGAATCCGATTAATGCAGCCTATGCGGTAAAAAATAAAACACCTCATGTGATGCTGGCAGGTGAGGGGGCCGACCGGTTTGCAAAGTCACAAGGGCTGGAAATTGTAGATAATATGTATTTTGCTACTCCTAAGACATTGAAGTGGATAGAGGATTTGAAAAAGGAGAGCAAGAAGAATGGAACTGTGGGCTGTGTGGTACTGGACAAGCAAGGTAACCTGACAGCGGGAACAAGTACCGGTGGTATGTTCAAGAAGCAATGGGGCCGTGTGGGAGATTCTCCGGTGATTGGCGCAGGTACTTATGCGGATAATGAAGGTTGCGCTGTGTCATGCACCGGGCATGGGGAGTATTTTATCCGTCATGTTGTAGCTTATAATCTTTCTACTCGTGTGAAGTTGCTGCACCAGCCTGTTGGGGAGGCTGCCGATTATATTATCCATCAGGAACTGAATACCAAGGAGGGAAATGGTGGATTGATTGCAGTGGACAAGAAAGGTAATTTTGCCATGCCGTTTAATAGTGGAGGCATGTTCCGTGGCTACTTGTATAAGGAAAAAGGAACAGGCAAAATTTCTAAAGCAGTGGGCATAGGGAAGAAGATGAAAACTTTATAATTTTAGTTCCTGTTTGAATTTTCCTCCCACCTGCAACAGAGTTTTGCAAAACTGCTACCCACTACTACCACCCTCTTTCGTAAACACCCATGAACAGGGCGTTTCAAAGGTGGTGGTAGTAGCATGAAAAAACATCTGCTACCACCACTTTTTATCTGTTATCACTTCCCTTTCCTCTGATAGTTTGGGAATTCCTGTCACATTTTGTCTTAGCTTCGTTACCCCTTGGAATAGACAAAACCGTTTGAAAGCTATAGGTTGTATGTAACGACACGGACAGTTGGTATGCTTATCGGGAACCGGTACGGATGATATCTTGACTATTCACTGACGGAGAAGTTTTGGAGCAGTAGAATTTTAGCGGGGCTTTCATCCGTAAGAAAAAGGCATCCGCAAAAGACTTTGGCATCAGATTCGTCCTTAAAGGATCTCATCCGTATCCCTAACCCTTTCCTGACGTATGGTTAAGGTTTTTCTACCTGTTTGTCTTATCTCCGCAAGCCTTTGGAGTTAACTCCATAACCTTGGGAGATAACTCCAAAGCTTATGGAGATAACTCCAAAGGCTATGGAGATAGAACATATCCGTATAAAAAGGCTTAACCTGAAGAAAGAAAAGGCTTATGCTATAGGGTAGGGAGTGATATACATTCAATTGAGGCTTGACTACTCCTACAGCCATGATGTTTGAAGCGATGCTGGATATCCTGCCGGTTCGCTGATGCGGCTGTAACCGGAATATAATATGCAGCAGGCTGGTAATGATCAGACGCTTAGGAACGTTTGGATACTATCCGTAAATAGGCCGCTTTGCTATAAAATGCTGTCTCGCTGCGGCTTGATCGGTTGCAGGTGCCTCACTGAGTATGAGGTAAAAAACATTGGCGGAATTAATTCAGTCTTTCAAATACAGTCTGGATTAACTCCGCCAATAGGCTGCCACTATCGGATATCTTATTTATAAGTAACCGGTATCAACCTTACACTACCATTTAATCCCGATGGCAATGGCTGCCAATCAGTATAAGGTACCGGTTTGTATTGCAGATTCACCACATTGATTTCATTGAAGATACGCCATTTCTCACCCCGACGATCCATATCCGCAATGCGGTTGGCAGGCAGATTGGTCACTTCTATTTCTATCTTGTTATCTCCCGGTTTCAGCCATTTGCCTACTTTCAACTGAAAAGGTACGGCCCATGCTGTTCCGGCATCTTGTCCGTTGATGCGCACACGGGCACTTTCCCGCACATCACCCAAATCCAGTATCCAGTCATCGGCGGGAATATGGGGAACAGTGATGATATTAGTATATACTCCCGTCGCCATGGTAATCGGAGCGTTGGGGTGAGCAATTTCAGTCCACGAAGACGGAGTATCGATATCAAATGTACCTTCTATCTGGGGAGTACTTTTTGCAAAATGAAGTTTCCAGCCGTGATCAAGGCTGAGGCTGACAGGTTGTTCTTGAACGTATTTCCATTCGGCAACGTCTGTCAGGGCATGGTTGAAAGTTTGCAGGATGACACTTTCGCCGGAATGTAGCTGGAGGCGTACTTGGGTTTTGCCTTCTTGCTTGCGGGTTTGTGCTTTCCCTTTTTCTCCCGTCATCGGATTGAACAGCATGACACTTTCTGCGGGAACGGCTAAGGTTATCCAGTCGTTTACTCCTTTTTCCTGCAATGAGGAGATGAAATAATGATGTCCATCGGCATGGGAGCGGCGGATACATTGTAAGCCATACCGCGTTTTCATCTCTTCGGGAACAACACCGCTTTTTTCCAAGGCAGATTGATAGTTATTTCCTGTAATGATGATCCCTTTTTGATAAGGAGTTGCTACCGTCTCATCGAAAGAAGCAATTTCCGGAAGTTGCTTTTGTAATTGCGCAAAGCCTTTCCGGCGTGCTTCCAGTTTTCCATAACCGGGTACATCCTGCGGATAGTTTTCGGTAAAGATGATAGTAGCTCCGGCTTGTGCCAGCTTTAGTAAATGGCCGAGTACCTCGGACGGCATTAATTTTACAGCAGGAATGATGATGGCTTTATAGGAAGTTCCTCCTTTGGTCAGTAATTTGCCATTTACGCAACGGGTACTTTTCACAAAGTTGTCAGAGATATAATCCATGTCATAGCCGCAATTGCTGATGGTATGAACGGTCTCTATAAACTTGGGAGCACGTTTTGCCATATCATGGATGCTGAACAGCAAAAGACGGCCCGGCTGTTCCTGCCACATATCATATACAGGCAGATAAACAAGAAAATCATTGTCCGGTTTCCCCATTTGCAGGAAAGACTGGCAACGGGTGATATATTCAAAGAAAGCAGGAGCATCCTGCCAAATGTTATTGGTAGGAGACATATCAATAGAGGCATAAAACTTCCATCCCGGCCATTTGGCTTCTTTAGGACTGTAGGGGGTTCCATGGAAAAACATGTGGTTTACACCTGATACGAACATCAAATCCATATCCGGTTTGCACTGGGAAAGTGAGGTACGGAAATGTTCTGTCAGCCAGGTGAATGTTTCTGAAGACGTGTAGGGCTTTCCGGCGATATGGGCAGCGGAAGAAGCATACTTCAGCATGGAAAGGTCTGAGTCATTCTTACGGGTCAGGGAATCTTGGCGCAATCCTTTAATATGGAATTGCGACAGGCCGAATCCTTCGCATTCGGGAATATCCACAGAGGCATAGGTATCTATCAGATTGGCAGGGGAACCATGTGCTTGGTTACGGGTGATGCTGCCATGACCGTGTGCCCAGTTAGTCCATTGGGTACTGAAATTCTCAATCAATAAATCGGAGATTGTTTCGCGATAGTCACTGACTATGCGGGCGGTGGTTTCATTACGATCCTGAGCTATAAATTCAGGGAAGTGTTCTTCCAGTTTATAGCCACGACGACGGGCGAATTGTTCCAGGAAATCAGGAGTCCAGTCAGCACCATATACTTCGTAAGAGTCATTGAAAAAAGTATGTGGAAAATTGGTCTTGTTTTCTTTAAAGGCTTTGTCAAAGTTGGCAAAATAGCGTTTTACGGCTCCTTTATCCAAGTGGTTCATTACATAGCCTTCTCCACCGGGAGCGGCACGTTTCTACTTTTTGGAATGTTTTACCTATATATAAGGTAATAATATGCCAATGACCTGCCGGAGCTTTCCATTGTAATTGTCCGTTCTTCGCTTTGGAAGTGAGATTAAGACATTGCTTATTGTCCGCATTATAGGCCATAACCCGGCTTAAAGTGGCTACAGGGCGTTGTTTTTCTTCTTCTACTTTCAAATCTAGCGTAATTTCTTTTCCACCCTCTACTTGATAAGATTGAAAAATAGCTTTGGTAGCAGCATCTGTCATACTCACGTGAGGACCGCCGAAGGGCCATCCGGTACCGGTGTTCATATCTACTTCAATACCGATGCGTTTTCCTTCAGTTTCAGTATGTTGCAACATATTCATCCATTGCGGCTGAGAAGGACGTTATTCCCTTATCGTTGCCTTGAACACCATAAATAGGAGTGATTTCAACACCTCCCAGTCCGGCTTTGGCATATTCCTCCAGATTGTAGGTCAGATTGGTTGCATCGACAGCACTTCCCAGCCACCACCAGCGGGTAGCCGGACGGGTTTCGGGGTGTACTGCCGGCCATTCTTGTGCATAAAGGCTGCTTCCGGTCAGTAATAGGCTGAACAATAAATATTTTCTCTTCATTCTATTTGTTTTTTATAAGTTTGCTGCATTGAATTCTTTTCCATCCACTGTGATGTTCCTGTATCTGATATCATTGGCATCCTCTGTGACAAACAAGGGACGTCCGTCCGCTTTCTCGTAATGGAAATTTACATTGTCCAAGGTGATGTTGCGTGCATGGCGGATGTAGAAACCTTTGGCGGGAATCGTTCCGAACATCCACGGTTCAGGATATACTTTCTCTTGTTCGGGAGGAGTCAGAAGTCCGTCGGCTTCTGTATATCCTCCTTGGTGATAGATATGAATATCGCTCAGTGTCACATTTTCAATAAGGGCTCCCGGTATTCCGCTGATAATGGAGGAGTAGCGCGAGTCGGCATTAAATACATTGACGTGGCTGATGAGGATGCGTTTCATTGTGCCCACGGGCGTTCCTTGCGGGCTGCGCATCCGGGCTCCTAACCGCAGGAAGACAGGGGCGTTGACAATATCGCGCATCGTGATGTTGCTGATGACGATATCTTCCAGTTTTCCCCCGTCTACCGTTTCCAGGGCAAGACCTCGGCAACGTTCGAATATGCAATTGGTAATGGCTATGTTTTTAAAATCGCCACTGGATTCTGTTCCTAGTTTGATACGTCCGGTTACAAACCCGTGATCCGGTGCTTGGGGTTCGTCTCGTTGCCAGGTACAATCCAATACACTGCCACGGTCGTATCCGCTGACAAAACAATCGGAGATGGTTACATTTTCCGTATCCTTGAAATAGCCTAATCCGTAGGACGCTTTAAGCACGATAGCATCATCCCAGGGAGCGTTGACTGTACAATGACTGATGCGGACATTTTTGCAGCAGTCTATGTCAAAACCGTCCCGGTTGGTATCTACTTTCACGTTCAGAATGCTGAGATTATCTACTCCTGTAGCCAGCAGACCAAAATGACCACAATGCAACAAAGAGAAGTCTTTCAGTGTCACGTTCTTGCAGAGTTTCAAGCTGATGGCTTTGTTGCCTACACCGGGCAGGCGGCTTTCCTCACGGGTGAGTCCTTTGCCATAAATCAGTCCCGGTCCGCTGATGGTGATGTCTTCCAGACCGATTCCCCAAATAAGTGAGTTCTTCCAATGACTGTGCCCGAAATCCTGGAATTGGGTGTGTTCATTCGGTTCTGCCAGGTCATAACCTTCCGTTGCTGATGGGAAGGCGCCTACAATTTGTGCTCCTTGTTCTATGTACAAATGTATATGACTGGCCAGACGTATGGAATAGCACGCGTATTCTCCGGCGGGGAAGTAAATGGTTCCTCCACCCTGAGAGGCAGCTTCTTCAATAGCTCGATTTATGGCAGGGGTGTCAATGGTAGTACCATCGGCTTTCGCTCCGTAATCTTTTACATTGTATATCTTTGCCTGTGCTGTCCATGTGCTGAGGCATAAAAGGAAGAGTATGAGTTGTTTCATGGTCTGTCTTTGCTTTTACTGAATGGGCATTAGTTTGAATTTGTGTAAATAAGATGCATTGTCATACATGGTATGTTCATCGGATAAATTCCAGAATCCGTCTTTGGAGGTAGGGTGGGCATCCCAGTCAATCACTGCCCAGCATAATCCGATTTCATTTCCTTCTTTTAATAAAGTAGGGCGAGATAGTTCGGGACCATCGGCATCCGCATGGTCAAAGGGAGTGATATAAAATTCCAATGTCAGCTTACCCGGTTCACCCTCCTTGAAAGAGTACTGATAGGCATAATCAGCGTATGGCTTTTGTTTCAGCCATACTTGAGGACCCCATAACATACACCAGTCATTGCCGTGAGCCGGGGTGAAGATGTGATAGTTCTGGGCATGGCATCCGTGAAATTTGAACCAAGCCTGCCATACGTCTTTGGGAGCTGTGGGATGAAAACGGTCGATGAACGGTCCCCCTGAACAATCGCCATCCACCACTACTTCAAAAATATCCGTGTTCAAGGAGTTCTCACTGAACCGCCAATAATTATCGTATGCTTCATATAGAAAATACAACTTCTGAGTTTCTGCACACCAACCTACTTTGACACTGACTTTCAAGGTGGTGGTATCTGGCTGTGCATGTTTTCCCTCGTCTTCCTTTAAAGCTGTTTCCGTTATCTTATAATCAGCCGGAACGCAATCCCAGTCGTGGGTATTGCCATCTATGGCAGGAACCTTATCTGCCGGAAATTGGTACACCTTGAATTCCTGTGCCTGGGCAGACAGGCATAGGAAAAGGAAGAACAGGTATAGATACAATCGTTTCATTTTGATCGGGTTTTATGTTCTTTCTCGAATAATCCGGGTAGCATGAAATAATTATAATCTGCTCGTTGGTAGAAACAAAAGTAGAGCTTTTCTTGCGGTTTCCACGGGTATAGGGCAGAGATGACAGGGGCATCTGTCTTTTTACCGGAGTTGAATAAAGCAAGCGGGGATGCTTGTTTATGTCCGTCGGACAGACGAATATCGGAACCGATGGGAGATACCCCATGAACCGTTCTCAGTTTCATGCTTTCACCATAATAGGTAGTAAAAGCGTTTCCTTCTATACTGAATACATTATGGAAGCAGGAGGCTGCCGGAATACTGTTGTCTGTTACGGCAGGGTCGTCTGCACCGTCGCATGCACCGAAAGCCCAGCAAAGTTTTGAGCTCTTCGGGTAATCGCTCACCGGAAATCTCCATGATAAAACCATTACTATCTGTCAATGGACATACAATCAGCTTTATTTCACCTTCTTTCCATAATTTATCTTTAATGGTATAAGCCTGTCCCTTTTTCTTGACACTGCATTGGTCCAGCCAGCAACTTTCATTGCCGCAAACCACTCCAGACGGAAAGTTCCCGCACCTTTGGATAAGCGGAAGGGAAGGGTCTGGGCGTTGTTGCTAAAGACAGACAACAGCATACAGAGAAAGAACGGAAGTAGCCACCGGCTATAATTCCATGTTGTTTTTCATAGCTGATATTGATTTGTGCGTTCTTATTGTTTTTTCTTCCACACGGCTGCCGTCTTCTACTTGTAACCGGACATCTTCCAAGTGGAAGTCTTCGGTAAAGATAATGCTTCCTGCTTTATTTACCTTGGCTTTTATGCCGGAAATATGGAAATTCTGCAAAGGCAGTTCCTCATTCCAGCCTGCAGCGGTGATAAAGGTTTGCACATTAGTAGCTTTTACATCGCTGAGCCATACATTACGGAAATGCGGATACCCTTTTTCTTTAGGTGTGACAGGAGTCAGCATAACCTTCCAATGTTCGGGAATCTCTTTTCCTTCATATTCAGCCGGTAAGGTAGAATAACTATAGCTGGGGTTCCAGTTAAGGTCCGCTGCCAGTACATGGCGGACATTGTCTGCTGTTACTTGGGTCATGTAGATATTTTCTACGGTTCCACCGCGGTTCATGGCAGATTTCAGACGGAGGGTGGAAGAGGTTCCGTATGCTTGAAGGTTATATCCCAAGACATTTCGGATGCAGCCTGAAGTTTCGCTGCCGCAGGTAATAAGTCCCGCACCTTTACGTGCAATGCATCCACGAACAATGATATTTTCGGTGGGACGGTTTACACGCAGGCCGTCGGCATCCCGTCCGGCTTTCAGGCAGATATTGTCATCGTTGCAATCTACTTCACAGTTTTCAATCAGGATATTGGTGCTGGAATCAATGTCAATACCATCCGTACTGGGACCATGCCCCCCCTACGTTATTATTGATTTTCAGTCCGTTCAAGGTACATTGGTCGGAATACAGCACTTGGCAACCCCAAAATCCGGTACGCATCAAGGTAAAGTCTTTTAGTGTTATATGGCGGCTGTTCGAGATGAGCATTCCTCTTACTCGTTTGCAGTCGTAGTCCACGATCCACCGCAGTTTGCGTTTCTCGTAATCCTTCCGCATGGTCCAATATTTATCCCAAAATATTTTTCCACGACAATCCAACGTACCTGCTCCGCTGATAGCTGCGTTTTCTGCATCCAGAATATTGATGACTGCCGAGGGCCATACCATTTCGATACCTGCCACGCGGGAGCGCATTTCGGGGTATAAATCTATATCCTCGCTGGCTATCAGCGTCGTACCTTGGTTGAGGTGGAGGTTTACATTACTTTTCAGGTAGATGGCACCAATCCGGTAGTATCCTGGGGCTACTTCCACTGTTCCTCCTCCGGAACGGTGGCATTCGTCAATAGCTTTCTGCAGGGCGGCAGTGCTTAACTGGGTACTGTCATTTTTCAATCCGTAATCGGCTGCTTGGAATATTTTTCCCTCAGGATAGGTTTTGGCTCCTACTTGGGCAGTCCACGAAAGGTCAGGAGTTCCCATCCCTTTTCCCCATTGGAATCCGGAGAGGGATTGGGCATTGGTAAAAGAGGGTACCTAAGGTAAATGATAGGGTTAATAATAATGTTTTGTTATTCATTTGTTCTTACTTTTAAATTAATTGCCGTCCGGCTTTTCAATTTCTGTAAACGGGCTGTCATTCCATTTGAAACTGTCCAAAGCATCCGGATGTGCAGGATTGTAACCGGAATAGTCGCTGCGCAAATAGTTAGAGATAGGTAATCCCGCTTTCTTTATCCCTTCAATGATACATTTGGAGATTTGATAAGCTCCGTAAGGATTGAAATGAGTATTATCTGCCAATACCCTGTTTTGTCCCGGATAGGTTCCGGCAGGATAATGTACGAATGCCTTTTTGGAAGGTTCCACTCCCATTGCTTCATAGAGGGTACGGGTCATTTCGTTGAGATCGATCAAAGGAACGTTTTCTTTGGCAGCTAGCCAACGCATTGCTTCGGGATAATCTTCGTGAGTATCTCTGATTTTCCCGTTTTCATCGAAACTGCGGCGTTGTGTCGGGGTTACCAGTACAGGATAAGCTCCTCGTGCCCTTGCCTCATCAATGAATGTTTTCAAGCTGGTCATAAATGAATAATAAGCTCCTTTACCGGGACCTTTTTGCTTTTGGTCGTTATGACCGAATTCCATAAAAATATAATCTCCGGGTTTCATTTGTGTCAATGCCTTTTTCAGTCGTCCTGCACCGATAAAAGTATTGGCGCTTTCGCCGGATTCTGCATAATTGGCAAAACAAATGCTGTCATTGAAGAAGCGGGGAATCATTTGTCCCCAGCTTGCCCAAGGTTCATTGTCCTGGTCTACTACGGTAGAGTTACCGCATAGGAATACTGTGGGTACATTATTTACTTTCTCAATAATCAGTTCGGACAATTGGGGGGCATCCCCGTTGAATTCCAAAGTTAGTTTGTCATCCCAGTTCAATTTTTGGCGTTCACGCGGTTTGATGCGTACATTTTCTTTTTCCGAAATATGTGTGTTGCGCTTGTTGATCACAAATGTACAAGGTTTTAACTCCCCTTTTTTTGTCTTCACATTTTCGAAGAAAAGGCGGCGTGATTCTCCTCGCACTGTTGTTTCTCCGGCAGCGCGTTTGTTTCCTATCACGACTGTGACGTGGTAGTTGCCATCGGGTACCGTAATAGAGAAAAAGAATGGGGCTGTACTTTTACCTTCCGGAGAGGGCTGTCTGTCATATCCGTATCCCTTTTCCTCCGAGTATCTGTCGGCGGGAGTTATTTTGGTATAACCGTCTTTAGTTTTTTTACCTGTGGTAAAATCGAATTTGTAAGTTTGTGCTTCGACTCCTAATGTCGCTAAAAGTCCAAGAGCTAATAGGGCTATCTGTTTCATGATTGATATAGATTGTTATTAATTGATTTTCGGTTTTAGTTCATCCGGAGAGTCATTGGTATAAGATTTTAATGTCACCGGCTGTTTTTGTGAACAACTCACTGATTTGTTGAGGTGTTACAGTAAATTGCGGACGGAACTGGTCCGAATTCATATAATCCAAAATGGCTTTATGCATCTGACGAGCTACAATGCGTTTCTCTGGCTGGGAGGTAATGTCCATGCTTGTCATGAGCACTTTCCCATTTAATACATTGGCTTCGAATAACATACCTATCTTGTGGCTTATGAACCAAGTGTCAATGCTTTGAACCGTAGGTTGGAAAGCGGGTGGAAAGTGGGTGAATTGCATCACTTGAGCATGATTCAGCAGTTCCCACCATTGCAGATTGCTGTGATATTCTGTCGGAAACTGACGGAATAACGGGTGTTTGGGGTTCACTAAGATACCTGTGGTATGAGGAGGACGCATTTTGAACCAGGAGGTGTTCCAGAATACAGGAGTGAATTGCTGAACCACTTCTTTACCATAACTCACTTTGCCCGCAGCTGTAATAAGCACATTTCCACCATGCTGAAGAATTTCCAAGGCTTTCGAATCCAAGGTATCGGTAGTGTATACTTTTCCTTCGGCTATTGTCACTTGAGCGGGATAAACCCAGAAATTCCAGTCATTTACAGCTTCTGTTCCTGTAATGCGTATTTCCAGATTCAGCTTTTTAGCCTCTTGGATATCAGTAAGCGGAAACTCAAGGCTACCAGTGTGATTTAAATTTCCGATAGGGATGTCTTGTGTTGCCAATGTGCCTTGCGCATATACTTTGCCATATTCGTCTTTTAACGTATATACAATTTCTGCTTGTTTTAATGTCTTGGCACCAAAATGAGCAACTTCAATATCCGCCTTTAAAATCTCATTGTTATTATATACAAATTTATCTGTACGCATCAGTGGAACAGTAGGTGAGCAAAAACGTCTCCATTCTGCAGAGTTGATATATCCTTTTTCTTCAAAGAAAACATCAAGAACACCTACTAGTGCAGTTCCCTGACCCGAATAATCGTTCAGTGCCAATAATTGGAAACCGGCATAATCAGGCGTGCGGAGTGTCTTTTCTATTTCATATTTATAACAAAGGGCTTGCAACTTTCCGCTGGCCATCATAAATAGATGGGCTTGGTCGCTCATGTGGTTATCAGCCAGAATGTCTTTGAAAATTTCGAAGTTCTTAGCTTTATTAACACCTGTATATTTACGTATTTCATTGAAATTAGGGAAAGCACACCATTGACCTGTTTCATGGGATACATAAGGTTGTTTCACTGTGTCAAGATGATTCTGGAAACGATAATCGTCTTGGGTGGATGGCTGTCTTCTAGACCAGGTCAGGCCACGTGCCCCTGCCTTTACATGATATTGGTTGCGGGGTTGCCATTGCCATCCGTTGCCTACCGATGCTCCGGTATATACATGTCTGGGATCCTTCTTTTCCCAATATTCTACGAACTTGGTCACCCATTCTACCCAGCGTCCGCTAGGTTCGTTTCCGCATGCCAACATGCAATAAGAGGCATAGTTGCCATATTCTTTGGTTAATGCGATGGTTTCGTTCATCAAATAGGTGTCAATAGGTTGTCCCAAACCTAATTTAGGACCATGATTGGGCCAGCTCGGACCTTCGGGTTGCAGATAGAATCCTACCCGGTCGGCAGCTATAAAAGCGGCTTCGGGAGGACAGAATGAATGGAAACGCATGTGATTCAGTCCATAACTGCGACAGATACGGAATACTCGTTCCCAACTTTCTACATCCATCGGGGCGTAACCGGTCAACGGGAAGTCACAGTTCTCAACTGTTCCGCGAAGCTGAGTTTTACGCCCGTTTACATAAAACCATTTACCTTTGATTTCAAATCGGCGCATACCGAATTGTATTTCTTTTATCTCAGTTTTTTTCCCATTGGTGACTTCTGCTTTCAGTTTGTACAGGGCCGGATGAAATTCATCCCATAGCAGCATATCATTCCCCATAGGTAATACCATTTCTGTTTCCGTTACTCCTTTGTTAAGTTTGATTTCTTGTTGTATGGCGGGAACTATATGCTTTTTATCCGTATTGAAACTCTCCGCTGATAATTTTATTTTTGTAATGCCTGCACCTTTGATGACGACTTTGACACGTGCCAGTTTTTGTTCCGGTTCCGGATATATTTGAATATCATCGAAATATGTTTTCGGAGTCGTTTGCAGACAGATGCGTCCTACAATACCGTTCCAGTTTCCTTGAGTTTGGTCGGTTATGCTGTGTGAATCCGGTCCAACATTGATTTCTTTGATACGATTATCCACTCGGATGGTGATAGTACATTTTCCGGGACGGACATAACGGGTTATATCATATTGATGGGGAACGCAAAGACTATTCTGCATTCCTGTCTTTTGTCTGTTTACCCATACAGTTGTTTCTATATGGGGACGTTCCAGAAACAACAAAATACGTTCACCTTTCCAGTCGGCAGGTATATTCACCTCTTTCTGATACCAAGCAGCTCCTACATAATGTTTGTCAGGAGTCAGAAAGAATGGAAATTTAATATTACCTTCTTTACGGTATTTTTCCATGTATGGATTATAATAGTAAGAACTGTCATAGAGACTGCCTGTCCATTGGGTCTTTGCGGTGACCTCATCACCTTTCAGTTTCTCGGGCATGGAGCCGGGCAGGTTGATGCAGTCATTCAATGTGTGGCTGAACCATTTTTCTTTTCTCCATTATCCTGACGGTCTATACTGAATGACCATTTTCCGGATAAGTCAATAATTTTTTGTGCACTTAACGAGAAGCACATCCATGTTAGGCAGATTGTCAATAACGTTTTTTTCATAGTATCTTTTTACTTTTGAATTTGTATGTTTGCTAAATTAAAGGTCTTTTCTATTTGTCATGTAAATAGAAGAAGTACATATAGATGGAAATTCGTATAAAATAAGGGTAATGTGCGATATATTTGTACGATTTTACATGGATATGCCTTGTATGTGCAGAAAAAAGTCCAAATCTCTTTTTATCTTTGTATGCTCACAATTAAATCATTGTATACATGAAAAAACGATTATTCAGTTTGCTCTGCTTGTTAGGGGCAGTTTCCGGATTATTTGCCGGTGATACGGCTTATTTGTTCTCTTATTTCATTAATGACAGTCGGGACGGTCTTCATTTGGCTTATAGTTTGGATGGGCTGACATGGACTCCCCTGAATCATGGAAAATCATTCTTGATACCCACGGTCGGGAAGAACCGTCTGATGCGTGACCCTAGTATTTGTCAGGCGCCGGACGGAACCTTTCACATGGTGTGGACTTCCAGTTGGACAGACCGGATTATAGGTTACGCTTCTTCTCCCGATTTAATCCATTGGAGTGAGCAGCGTTCTATTCCGGTAATGATGCATGAGCCTGCTGCACATAATTGCTGGGCACCTGAATTGTTTTATGATGAACCTTCGCAAACTTATTATATTTTTTGGGCAACGACCATTCCCGGACGTCACAAGGAAGTGCCGGTCATTGAGAGTGAGAAAGGGTTGAACCATCGTATTTACTATGTTACGACGAAGGATTTTAATACATTTTCTGAAACCAAACTGTTCTTTAATCCTGATTTTAGTGTGATTGATGCAGCTATTGTACGCGATCCGGTGATGAAAGACTTGATTATGGTGGTGAAGAATGAAAACTCGTTGCCGGCAGAGAAGAATTTGAGAATAACACGGACAACACGAATAGAGGATGGATTTCCTACTACTGTTTCTCCTTCTATTACAGGAGATTATTGGTGCGAGGGACCTGCGCCACTTTTTGTAGATGATGTTCTTTATGTCTATTTTGATAAATACCGTAATCATCAATATGGAGCAGTTTGCAGTCGTGATCATGGAAAGACGTGGGAAGATGTGTCTGATCGTGTATCTTTTCCAAAAGGAATCCGTCACGGAACCGCTTTTACCGTAGAGAAGGCTGTACTTGATAAATTGCTTCGTATCCATAACTTTAATCCTCTTGTTCCGGATAATATTGCTGATCCTTCTTTATCCAAATTTGGTGATACTTATTATCTTTATGGTACTACTGATATTGATAAAGGGTTGTCACAAGCAGGTACTCCTGTGGTATGGAAATCTAAAGATTTTGTAAACTGGAGTTTTGACGGGTCACATATTGTGGGATTCGATTGGCATAAAGGACATGAATATGTCAATGCTAAAGGAGAGAAAAGACGGGATATTTTCGTTATTGGGCACCCGGTAGAGTAGTGGAGAAGAATGGTGAATATTATCTTTATACCACTTTTGTAAAACCGGATGAGAATGCACGTACCTATGTGCTGAAGTCCGACCGTCCCGAAGGTCCTTTCCTTTTTGCCGGACGTAATTCTATATCTTCTCATTCTTTGGATGGGTTTGATCAATCTTGTATTGCTCCGGATATAGATGGGGAACCTTTTGTGGATGATGATGGAACTGCTTATTTATTCTGGCGCCGCCGGATGGCTGCCCGTATGACTGACGATTGGCAGCATTTAACCGGTGATACTATTGTGATGAGTACAGCTCGTCAAGGGTATTCGGAAGGGCCGGTTATGTTTAAACGTAAAGGTATTTATTATTACATTTATACTTTGAGAGGGAATCAGAATTATGTAAATGCTTACATGATGAGCCGGCAGTCCCCTTTGTCGGGCTTTGAAAAGCCCGAAGGCAATGATATTTTTCTTTTTTCATCCATTGCCAATAATGTTTGGGGGCCGGGACATGGAAATGTATTTTATAATGAAGAAACAGACGATTATATTTTCGTATATTTGGAGTACGGTGACGGAGGAACTACCCGCCAAGTATATGCTAATCGGATGGAATTTAATGAGGATGGCACTATAAAGACACTTGTTCCTGATGAAAAGGGAGTTGGTTACTTGGCTGTCAGCCAGGAACAGCGCGAAAATAAGGCGCTGAAAGCTTCTTTCAGTGCATCCAGCGTACGTTCTCCCCGTACTTCTAAGGTTGAAATAGAAACTCAGCCTAATCGTCCTTTGGCTGATAAAACTTCGCTTGTCAAGGTGGAACGCACACATATATATCACCCTGGAAATGCAGGCGACCAGTCTAATGGAACACGCTGGATGGCAGAAACAAATGATGATCATCCTTGGCTGATGGTGGATTTGGGTGAAGCCATGCAAGTAACGGAGTGTCAATTTGCCTTTGTACACCCTGCTGAAGGTCATGCCTGGCATCTCGAAAAATCCAATGATGGCACTAATTGGCAACCTTGTGCCGAAGTAAAAGAGGTGAAGGCATGTTCACCTCATGTGGCAACGGTGGGAGATAAAGTACGTTATTTGCGTTTGCACATAGATAAAGGTGCAGCCGGATTATGGGAATGGAAAATCTATTAAATTACTATTTTATCATGAAAAAACGATTTGTGACCGTTCTTTTGGCTTGTTCTTTGGCCGGAGGACTTTTTGCACAACAGCCTTGGTTTAAAGACAAGGATTTGACCTTGACCGGTGCTTATTATTATCCTGAGCATTGGGATGAGAGTCAATGGGAGAGAGATTTTAAACAGATGCACGATTTGGGTTTTGAATTCACCCATTTCGCGGAATTTGCTTGGGCGCAATTGGAACCGGAAGAGGGAAAATATGATTTTTCCTGGTTGGATAAAGCGGTGGCTTTGGCTGCCAAATATGATTTGAAAGTCATTATGTGTACTTCTACGGCAACTCCACCGGTATGGCTGAGCCGTAAATACCCTGAAATTTTGATTAAAAATGAAAATGGTACCGTGCTTGATCACGGAGCACGTCAACATGCTTCTTTTGCTTCTCCCGTTTATAGAGAACTGGCTTATAAAATGATAGAGAAGTTAGCTCAGCATTATGGAAATGATTCCAGAATAATCGGCTGGCAGCTCGATAATGAGCCGGCCATACAATTTGATTATAATCCGAAAGCCGAACTGGCTTTCCTGGATTTTTTGCGTGAAAAATATCATCATGACATTAAAGCATTGAATGATGCCTGGGGAACGGCTTTTTGGAGTGAGGTTTATTCTTCTTTTGATGAAATAACTCTTCCTAAAACTGCCCAGATGTTTATGAATCATCATCAGATTTTGGATTACCGCCGTTTCGCTGCCAGTCAGACAAACGACTTTTTGAATGAACAATGTTTGTTGATAAAAAAATATGCAAAGAACCAATGGGTGACTACTAACTATATTCCTAATTATGAGGAAGGACATATAGGTGGCAGCCCTGCACTTGATTTCAAAGTTATACTCGCTATATGGTGTATGGAGACAATGAAGGTATTGGTCGCCGCGGATATCGAGTAGGAAATCCGTTGCGTATTGCTTTTGCCAATGACTTTTCTAGACCCATACAAGGTACTTATGGAGTAATGGAACTTCAGCCAGGACAGGTGAATTGGGGGAGTATCAATCCTCAACCGCTGCCCGGAGCTGTCCGTTTATGGATGTGGAGCGTATTTGCCGGTGGAGGCGACTTTATCTGTACTTATCGTTATCGCCAGCCTCTGTATGGCACGGAACAATATCACTATGGCATTGTAGGTACAGACGGAACAACGGTAACTCCCGGTGGACGTGAATATGAGCAGTTCATGAAAGAAATCAGACAGCTGCGGGGACAGGTTGCTGCTCGTGAGGTGAAACCGGCCGATTATTTGGCGCGTCGTACTGCCATTCTTTTTAATCATGAAAATTCATGGAGCATTGAGCGCCAGAAGCAAAATCGTACATGGAATACATTGGGGCATATTGAGAAATATTATCGCACGTTGAAATCTTTTGGTGCGCCTGTAGATTTTATCAATGAAAGCAAGGAGTTTTCCTCTTATCCTGTGGTCATAGCTCCGGCTTATCAATTGGCTGACAAGGCATTGGTAGATAGATGGACTGATTATGTAAAGAAGGGTGGTAATTTGGTCTTAACTTGCCGTACAGCCCAAAAAGATCGCCATGGACGTTTACCCGAAGCTCCTTTTGGTTCCATGATTAATGAACTGACCGGTAATGAAATGGAGTTTTATGATTTATTACTTCCTGAAGAACCTGGCAAATTACGGATGGATGGAAAAGAATATACATGGAATACTTGGGGGGAGATATTGAAACCGGGTAAGGATTCACAAGTATGGGCTACTTATACACAGGAATTTTATGAAGGAAAACCGGCAGTCACTACTCATAAGTTGGGAAAAGGTACTGTTACTTACGTGGGAGTGGATAGTACGGACGGATTATTGGAGAAAGATATTTTGAAGAAACTATATGCGCAATTGAATATTCCTGTGATGGATTTACCATATGGTGTTACTTTAGAGTACCGCAATGGTATGGGGATTGTATTGAATTATACAGATAAACCTTATAAATTCGTACTTCCCTCGGGAGCCAAAGTGTTGATAGGAGAGCCGGTAATTCCTACAGCAGGAGTATTGGTATTTTCTATTACTGATTGAAAACGTATGATTGATAGAACAAAAAGGAGCGGCTTCACAGTCGCTCCTTTTTACTTAACCTAAATCTAACCTTTAAATCATAGTCTATGAAAAATCGATTCACTAACCAATCATATTATTAATTTAATTTGTAAACTTCACTTCCGGCAAGCAGGAAACATCCTACTCCAAAATCTTCAAAATCGGGTACTTTGTCGTATGTGACAGGTTGACTGTCTTTCGGTTCTTTTCCGGTTCCTTGTACAAGTCCTAGGAAGCCGTTAGGGTGAACGGCATCTTTCACCATAGCATTCCATGCTTCCAACAAGACTGGCAGGTATTCTTTTCTGTCCAACAGTCCGTTACGTACCCCCCATGCCATGCCATATACAAATAAAGCGGTGCCACTGGTTTCTTTACCTCCGAAGTTTGATTCGTCATGCATACTTACATTCCAAAAACCATCTGTGCGTTGGCAATTTTTGATAGCTTTACTCATGGTCAGGAAATCATTGATATAGTCGGCACGATGTTTTTCATTAGTAGGAATTTCATCCAGTACACGTACCAGTGCTGCATATACCCATCCATTGCCACGACTCCAATAGCAATTCTTACCGTTAGGTTCTTTGTAGGGGGGATCAAAGTCTTGGTCCCTCCACCACAGACCTTCTTTTTGGTTGTACATGCCATTCTCGCCATGTTTGTTACGGGTATATTCATACATATCCCACATCTTGTCGAAATATTTTTGTTCTCCGGTCAATTTTCCAAGTTTGGCAAATACAGGCATTCCCATCTGGATGGCGTCAATCCACCACCAATCATTTACTTGAGGAGTGTTAACCAGCATATCTATATTAGCTTTGACCTTACGGATTCTTTCCGGATCGGGACAAATGTTATATAAATCAATGTAAGTCTGGCTGGCACAGTAATCATCAGCATTGCGAGTGGTGGTACCGTTGCGAAATCCCCATTCGTGGTAATTTGACCAATCGACAGCATATTTATAATATTCATCGCGTGGATAAACGGAGTAAAGAGCCATTAATCCTTCATAATATACTCCGCGTGTCCAGATATTACTAGGACGCGTTACATTTTTTACAAAAGAAGGAGTACGATAATCGGCATACTTCTTCATGAAGTAATTATTGACTTTTATAACAGTCTTCAACGTTTCTTTTTTGTCCGGCAAGTCTTGTGCTTTTACAACTCCAAAACCTAATGCGACAAAAAAGAATGATAGTATTAATTTTTTCTTCATCATGTTGTTTTAGTGTTTTAATGGTAGCGCAAAAATAGGATGGTCTGGGATTTTCTACAATGGAAATGTGTACATCTTCCTTGAATATTATGCATGTGTACGCATTTCGAGTGTGTTTTTTATTTATCAGTGTTCTTATTGGGCTATTTGTCTTTATTTGCAGATCGTTCATAAATCTTTTCCCCTTCTTTTATCTCTAGTTCCAAACCTTTAAAATTAACATTGGCCACATTTGAGATACTTAATCCTTTTTGAGCTTTGATATGGCAATTCTCAAAAAAGAATGTATCATTTCCGAATGGAGCCTCTTTAAAACCATACATGGTTCCTGCTGATTGTGCTTCTCCATTTATATTCTTGAAATGGATATTGCGCAAACAGGTCAGTGGATAATGTGCAGGTAGAAGCGGAGGAACCATACGCCATTCCATATTGATATCAAAGATACTGCGTGCTCCTTTGATGATAATATCTTCAAAAGTGATATTTTCCACAGTTCCGCCACGGCTGGGCTGGCTTTTAAAACGTAAGGGACTCCAGTTTTCGTTATCCATCAGGCAGGAACGTATGGTCACATTGCGTATGTCGCCTGATATTTCACTGCCCATAGCCACTCCACCATGACCGTATGCGAAATGACAGTTCTCTATCAGAATGTTTTCACTGGGACGTCCTACTCTGCGTCCGTCCTCGTCTCGTCCGGATTTGATGGAGATACAATCATCATGTGCCTCAATGCGGGTGGAAGTAATCAATATATCATTGGACGAATCGATATCTATGCCATCGGAACTGGGTATATATTCCAATGCACGGATATCGATTCCATCTATAGTGAATCCGTTTGTGTAAAGTACATGAAGACACCATGAGGCCTGATTTATCATTTTTAAACCGGAAATCTTACTCCCGGGCAATCTGTGAAACATACCAGTCTGGGGCGTCCGGAGTTTCCGAATGGAATTTTTTTCCATTCTACTCCTTTACCATCAATAACTCCTTCACCATAAACTTTAACTCCGTCTGAATGGTCGAAATTCAAGAAAGCACATCGCCACCTTTTTTCTATGCCTTCAAAACGGGTAGGGATGACAGGAAATTCATTGGGGTCGACAGTGCTGATTAGTTTGGCGTTTTTTTCTATACGTAAATACCGGTATTACTTTCTTATTTTTGCAGCCTGAAAGCGGCATCAGCATAACTGTTGCCAGCAGCAATACCATTGTCAAAATTGTCTTTTTTCTCACGTTTTTCCCACTCTTTCTTAATTCATTGCCCACAAGTAACAGTATGCCTGCGTTCTTGCCGCAAAATGCTTATTTTTCAATAAATTCTTTACTTCTTCTTTGGTATACCAGCCTGCCTGAATTTCTTCCATCGTAGACGTACTCGGCGCAAATGTGCCTGCTGCTGTACCGATCACAACAGCATTGGTTTCATTGGAAAATCCGATGGCGCTGTAGCTGTCATAAAGCTGGTCGGCAATCTCAACAATCTCAAGTCCTGTTTCTTCCCTTAATTCCCTTGCC
>ENA-OQJE01000075-OQJE01000075.1-human-gut-metagenome-genome-assembly--contig:-NODE-75-length-21293-cov-4.745866_pt1 | contig 21293 bp, 29 predicted proteins | sample MGYA00242594_ERZ504760 | MGnify/ENA primary metagenome ERZ504760 (study PRJEB26092, sample SAMD00036358) | human gut metagenome | host: Homo sapiens | study: EMG produced TPA metagenomics assembly of...
TTCCGATTGAGATTTCACCTGTTTTAAGAAATTTAATAACTGTTATATTTTATTATTAAATTCTTCGCACCCCCTTGAAAACACTGGATTTGTCGCAGGTGAGCTTTCCCTTATTGTTTCCCTTGTGTTATATCGTCCCATCAGTGTTTATGCACTCTGATAAGGGCAAATACAAGGGCAAGAAAAATCTATAAAACAGTATAACACAAAATAAAAGTGACATGGTGAACTGATTGAAATGCTTCTTAATTTTTGCTACTACTGATTGATTAAATGATAAGGAGATGGGATACGATGAGAACAATATTTGCAGAATACAATCCACAGTGCAACAGCATTGATGTATATACTAATACGGGCTATATACTCCGTATTGATTGTTGGGAAGCAGAAAAAAATTTAAGAACCACACCTGGATCTGATTGTGCTTTGACATCGCTTGCAATCGATGAGCCATTAGAATATGCAAGGTTATATCTTGATGGGAATTTACAGATGTGGGTAGATGCTGAAGATTCATTAGAGTTATGATTATTCCAATCAAAATCTACTAGAATTTATTAAAAATTAGCTTCATAATTTTAAAAGGACAGCCCTATTGCTATGAGGCTGTCCTTAAAAATACAATAGATAAACCTAGATTATTCTTGCTACTATCTGATTGTTAAATTTTCTGTATTCCATATTGCAAATCTCCCTTTTCGCAATATTTTATTAGTATGAATGCCAGAATCGCTGAAAAAACACGTGCCAATACCGTACTCCACCATATCATAATCTGTCCACCAAATAAAGGTGGTAAAACAAGCATAAATATCAGCATCAATACTGGTTCAATGAATGTAAGAATGTATGACAATCCACTTTTTTCAGTAGCATAAAATCCAGCTGTCGCTATTCTGGTAATCGCAACAAATGGTAATGACACTAAAAATATAGGTACAATTTTAGAAATCTCAATACTTACTTCATAAGAAGCTCCGAAAACCCCTCCAATATTTGCTCTGTTTACATACATGATAATTCCACCACAAACAGCAAGAATTATTGCAAAAATGTATGCCATTCTCTGAACTCCTCTCAGGCTTTCTTGATCCTTCTCACCATAAAAACGGCTCATTAAAGGTTGACTTCCATCACCTACGCCCTGCAATATGAGATATATGATACAGATAATATAGGATACACATGCATAAGTTGCAATAGCTTTTTCTCCCCCATAAGAAGCGGAGAATCGGTTTATAAACACCAATGAAATATTAGGAGTCAATGCTAGCCCAAATGGTGCAAGACCTACTCTGAATATAGCGCCACACATTTCTTTTACATTTTTTAAGGATACATACACATAGAACTTTTTATTATATAATGCGTATATGATTGCAATTGCTGCAGTCACACCCTGTCCGGCTATTGTAGCTGTGGCTGCACCTTTCATGCCCATTTCATATATCCATACAAAGATAAAATCCAGAACAATATTGGTTATGAATCCACCAACCATCGCAAACATTGACCAGAAAGAGTTTCCATAATTTCTAATGAATGGCATCATTCCAGTTCCAAGAATCTGCAATATTGCTCCAAGTGCTATAATTTTGATATAATCTGTCGCATTTGTTAATATAATTCCATCTGCTCCAAGCAATCCTAAAATTTTAGACGAAAAGGAGTAAATAATTATGGTACTGATAACACTTACTATTACAAGAAGCCACCAGCTTGTAGCAATAAATTCTTCTGCCCGTTTTCCTTTCTTTTCTGCTGCATTAATTGAGTAATAAACAGCTCCTCCCATACCAATTCCTGTTCCAAGAGCCTGAATCAAAGCCACAATCGGATATGCAATATTAATAGACGAAAGTCCAGCATCTCCTATGGTATTGCCTACAAAATATCCATCCACTATCGCATATATTCCTGATAATGCAAATGCTATAATAGATGGAATAACATATTTAAAAAATAATGATTTATGATTCATTTTTCTTACAATCTCCTTCCTTGAAAAGTCTGATAAACAGCTCTGTATTATCATTAAGACTTTCTATATTCTCTAATCCCATTTTTTCGATTACATATATTTCTTTTGAGTGCAGTTTTTCTATGATATCTTTCGTATATTCCATTCCTGATTCTGTGAGGCATATCAGCTTATTTCTCTTGTCTGAATCATCAGATACCATATTGATGTATCCTTTTTTCTGAAAATCTTTTAGTATCGTATTTACCGTTTGCTTAGGTATATTCCATTTTTCACTTATCATTTTCTGCGTGCATCTTCCATTACTTTCATAAAATGAATACAAAGCAAAAACTCCATTTGAAGACAGTCCCTGATCCTTTGACCATTCCTCATACATTGCTGTACATTCTTTCCATAAAGCATAATATCGTTGCAACTGTATTATCATATTATTATCTTTTCTCATCTTTTTTCTCCTTAAATTAGTACGAATCCGGACTTTTATAGTATAGTCCGAGTTCGTACTAATTGTCAAGATTTATTTATATACTTTTTCTTTATATAAACAATCAATAGTCCCTTACTAAGGACAGGAAGATTATGAAATTTCCCTATCCTCTTTTAATAATATCCTCGTTCTTCCATCCAGTCTTTCACATAACATCTGATTCCAATATAAATAATATGCGACAGTAATAGCAATACAATAAGATTTATCGGATTAGCGTTTTTAATCCATTCTCCAAAGTAAATTACAACAGCTGTACTCGTTATCGCTACCACGATACTGATGATATCCCAACAATATTTCCGGTAGATTTTTCCTACCTGATAACCAATCCCGATTATCAGCCACCCGGTTATTACGAATAAAATTGCCATGACAGTACCGGCAATCAGCCAGTACACAATCCCGGAAAGAATACTGTTAGGTATTCCACTGCTTAACTGTCCGAAAGAGTCTGCACCTGTCACAAACTCCCGAAATAAACTTCCCATTCCTTTTCCTAACGCACCGAAAAAGACGATACAGTCGTTAAGGAAAACCGGCGAAAGAATCGCAGTAAACAGTGTTGTTGTTATGCTGTACCATGCCAGTAGAAACAAGATACTTTCATAACCAATCGTCATATTTTTATATTTCTTTTCTAACTGGCTTTTTACGGCTATCGCATTTTTCTTTTGCTTTCCGGTAAGCAGTACGGTCACATTTTTCACATTTCTCATAAGGCACTTTTTTCTCAACAGCTACCTCTACCGTCTTTTGGTGTGTCTGTGCATAAAGTTTTTCCTGCTCTGCTTTTTCATACTTAAATTTCCATGCCACGGCTTCTGCGTCGGCTCTTTTCCTGCTGTCTGTCTCGCTGGTCAATCGTTCCTCTGTTTGCCTTAATCTTGTCCGCAATGCTTCGATATTCTCGGCTCTGTTTTCGCTGTTCAATTTCTCGTTCAAGGTCAGCGATTCGCTTAGCTGCCTGTTTAGTTCCTGGATTGTCTGGTCTTTCTGATCCAGTTCGTCCTGCATCTGTTCGGTCATCAGCAGAAGTTCTTCCACCTGCCCGACGTTCTCTAAGTTTCTGCATTCGCTCATCGATCTCCCTCGCTTTCTCTATCTGCTGTTTAAGGTCAGCAATTCGCTGTTCTGTTTCTGCAATAAGCTGTTCTCGTTGTTCAGCTTCTGCGTTAATTCCTGCCATTGCTGATTCTCGTTTTCCAACTGTTCGATTCTGGTTTTCTGTTGCTCGATCTGTGAGAGCAGTTCTTCTGTATCTGGCAAAAGATTTAGCAGCCTGGATAATTCGCTGTTTAAGCTTTTTAAACTCTGGTTCTGCTCCTGAAAAGACAGGAGCTGCCTGTCCCGTTCCTGCAATTCCTGTACCATCTCTGCCATAAGATTCTGCTGTTCCTCGATCTGGTTTATCATTGTCTCCATCATGGGAATGACTTCCCGGCTTTCTTCTAATGTCACGCAATCGCTCCTTCCATTGTGTTAATGCACTGGATACTTTTCCAAAAGAAATCTGTATTTTATCCAGCAGTGCATTTTGTCTTTTTATGATCTGGTTTTCCTCTACTTTCCATGAAGTAGAGGATGTCTGTCCGTTTTGAAATTTCTCGTCAATTTTTCTGGCATCTGCGCCCTCATGGATCGTCGGTATCTCTAATTTTCCCTGCCTTGCATAAGAACGGTGGTCAATGTGATTTTCCGTTTTCAAATGTGCATTACAGACGTTTGCCCATTCGCTCCGCCATAGCTCACAATTTTTCGGATTGTTCCACCCGGTAGCATCGGTTAATACACGTTTCCACTGTTTGCGGTTCCTTGTCCCGACTTTCTGGACTCCATTTTCATCAAGTACGGGGATTCGGATTCCATGACGGTCAGGGTTCTTTTTATCCTGCCACCAGTCCGGATGGGATTCATCCACCACAATATTTCCATTTTCATCTCTGACAAACTCCCAATCCTTGATTTCTTTGTTCCCCCATGAGTGGTCTGGATTGAATGGTCGCATCGTCACAAGTAAATGCACATGGGGATTTCCATCTCCTTTATCGTGGATACTCCAGTCCGCACACATTCCCTTATCTACAAAGGTCTTTTGAATATATTCAGTTGTATAATCAATCTGTTCCTGTCGGCTCCATTCTTTCGGAAGCGAAAATTCAAATGACCTGCCGAGTTGTGCATCCGAGGTCTTCTCAATCTTCAAAACTTCATTCCATAAACGCTGTTTCTGAAAAGTAAGTTTAAATTTTCCCAGTGCAGCATCTTTGTTATCTGCTCTTTTATATCGGGCAGATTTCTGAAACCGTCTGATATTTTCAGCAGGTACGTTCAGCCATTCCTGTGGTGCATTTTCACACATCAACAGGCTGGTATAAACGACTTCTTTTTTGGCAGTGTAGTAGCTGATCCTGCCTGTTTCTTCATTTTTCATCACATCACCATTGAGATACGCAGATGCTGATATGATGGATTTCCCTTTGCTGCGTCCAACAATCTTTACTGTATAATGAAAAATCGCCATGCTCCGTTTCCCCCTTTCTGCCGTATCCGGCTTTGATTTCCGGCAGGTAACGTTTTCCCAAAAAGAAAATGGTATCTGCCGGAACGCCCTCTGCGTAAGAGTGCCCTGTGCATAACAGCCTGCATGGAATGCGCCCCTCTGGCGAAGAGTGCCTCCTGCGGCATGAGCAGGTCTGGCTGAAAGCCCCGCCGACGGAACGAGCCCGGCAAGCGTAAGCGCAGACCGGTTGCCACTTGTGGCAAACTTATAAGGACGACCTCTGGTTGTCCATAAGTGCGCCCTTCATTCAAAGGCAATGAAGGGAATGGAAAAACCACTCCCTCCGCCATTACACTTCCTCCATATCTGTAAGTGGCTCTTTCTGCATCGCCTTTGAGAAAAACTTTCCGTTTGTTTCCTGCCTTTTTAAGAAGCCTATCAACTTTGGTAAATCTTCCTCCTCAATCGGACAGCCAAGAACCGATTCCACTGCGCCACCAATCTGACAGAGCCTGTGGGTTCGTTTTTTACTTTCCTCGGCTTTCTTTCTCTTTTCCAGTTCCTTTCGCTGTGCAATGAGCTTTTTTGTAGCTTCAATGCTTTCCTGTTCCTTTTTCTCTAATGCACGTATTCTTTCTTCATAAGTCTTTGTTGATTTCGCCATATCGTCTTCATCCTTTCTTTTTCCGATAAACAACAGTTCCCGGTTGCATATCAGGAGAAGCACATGGTATAATCCTCTTGCGTGTAGGTATATCATGGCTTCGGTCTGATAGAACCTTTGGCGGTTTCTTAGGAAGCCGCCTTTTTAAGTTGCCACATTTCTTGTGACAGCTTTTACATTTCCTTTATCCCTCAGATCACGCCCCTCGTTGGCTTCCATGAACTTTTCCAGAATGTCAGTTTTAATAAGGACTTTTCTTCCGACTTTTAATACCGGAAGCTTCTTCCATTCAACCAGCTTTCTCAAAGTGTTTCTGCCAATTCCTGTATAGTCGGCTGCTTCCTCGATGGATAATGCAATCTTTCTTTCCGTCATCTTGTCACCTCCTTATGAATTGCATTATGCAATTTTTGTTGTGCTGTTAGTATAGCGGTTTTATATTGTGTTGTCAAGCGTTATGAAATTTTAAAATAATCATTAAATTGCATATTGCAATTATGTGAGGTACATGCTATAATTCATACATACCGAAAAAGGAGGCAATCAGCATGAAAGATAAAGAATTACGCAAGCTGATAGGTAGCAGGGCAAAACAACGTCGTCTGGAATTAAATCTGACACAGCCTTATGTTGCAGAGAAGATGGGAGTTACCGCTTCCACAATCCTGCGTTATGAGAATGGTTCGATTGACAATACCAAAAAGATGGTGCTGGAAGGTCTTTCGGAAGCACTTCATGTATCTATTGAATGGCTCAGAGGTGAAACCGATGAATACGAAACCGATATTACGGATAAGAAAGAATTACAGATTCGTGATGCAATGGGCGATATTCTCAAACAGCTACCTCTCGACCTTAGTAAAAAGGAAGATGCTTTTTCAAAAGATTTACTACTGTTAATGTTAAAGCAATATAACCTGTTTCTGGAATCATTCCAGTTTGCCTGCAAGAATTACAAGGGCAGCACGAATGAATCGGATATTGCAAAGGTAATGGGGTTTGAATCAAATGATGAATATAACGAGATTATGTTTCTCCGGGAGATCACCCATACTGTTAATGCCTTTAATGACATGGCAAATATTGTAAGGCTCTATTCCAAGAAACCGGAAATGGCAGAACAAAGGCTTGAAAATCTTTTATCAGAAGTTTTGTATGAAGATTCCGATTCGGTATAGAACGACAACCGGAGTTATGATACAATGAGCACGAGCAAGTCAGGCTGTTTACAGATTTGACGAGCGGCGAATTGGCTTATGGACTTGTCCATAAGATGCCTACACGCAAGAAGCATTTCATCAGTTCCGATTGTCTGATATCGAAAGGAGACACACGATTATGGCAAAAGGATCTAGTAAAGAAAAAAAAGGAAGAAATGGTACTACCGCTTCTATGTAGAAGATGCAAGCGGCAATCTGGTTCAGAAAGAATACGCTGGAACAGAAAGCAAAAGTGAAACGGAAAAACTGCTCCGTCAGGCAATGGACGATTACGAAAGCAAGAAATTCATTGCAAAGTCGGAAAATATTACAGTTGGAGAATTACTTGATATATGGGCAGAGGAAGAATTAAAGACCGGTACTCTCAGTAATGGGACAGTCCAGAATTACCTCGGTGCAATTACCAACATCAAGAAGCATCCAATTTCAGAGAGAAAGTTGAAAAATGTAACATCTGAGCATTTACAAGCCTTCTTCGATCTGCTTTCCTTTGGTGGCACTTATCCAGATGGTTCAGAAAGAAAAGGTTACAGCAAAGATTACATTCGTTCTTTCTCGGCAGTATTACAGCAGTCATTCCGGTTTGCAGTATCACCAAAGCAATATATCACTTTCAATCCGATGCAGTATATTAAGCTGAAATACCAGACGGATGAGGTTGACCTGTTTTCTGATGATGACATGGATGGCGATATACAGCCAATTCCACGAGAGGATTATGAAAGACTGATTGAATTTCTACAGGATTACAATCCACCGGCAATACTTCCAATCCAGATAGCTTATTATGCAGGACTTCGTATCGGTGAAGCCTGTGGTCTGGCATGGCAGGATGTAAATCTTGAAGAACAGTGCCTTACAATCAGACGCAGTATCCGATATGATGGTTCAAGGCACAAGAATATCATCGGACCAACCAAACGAAAAAAGGTAAGGATTGTTGATTTTGGAGATACACTGGCAGAGATTCTTCGCAATGCCCGAAAGGAACAACTTAAAAACCGAATGCAGTACGGAGAACTTTACCACAAAAACTACTACAGAGAAGTAAAAGACAAAAACAGAGTTTACTATGAGTTCTATCATCTGGACGGAACAGAGAATGTTCCAGAAGATTATAAGGAAATATCCTTTGTCTGCTTAAGACCGGATGGAAGTTTGGAACTGCCAAGCACGTTAGGAATTGTTTGCAGGAAGATTGCTCAGAAACTGGATGGATTTGAAGGATTTCATTTTCACCAGTTGCGACACACCTACACAAGCAACCTTCTGGCAAATGGAGCAGCACCAAAGGATGTGCAGGAACTGTTAGGGCACTCAGATGTCAGTACCACCATGAATGTCTATGCACACTCTACAAGAAAAGCCAAGCGGGAATCTGCAAGGTTACTTGATAAAGTGGCAGGCAACGACTAAATAAAACTTTCCCTTATTTCCCTTACGATTATCTCATAAGGGCAAAAATAAGGGAAAATACATATCATTTCACTAATGAATGGGCTGGAATGTCTGTAAAATAGGGAAAGTTAGAAATATATTTCGGCAAACTTGAATTTACAGTTCTTCCATCATTCCCCATCTTCAACGCCATAACAAGAGTTCCGGCTGCCATCACAAAGACACCAATTTCAATCACATAGATGGGAAGAAGCGCCGGACCTGCCACGGCAAAGAAGTCCACAATAAAATGAATCCCATATGCAAGAACCGCTGTAAAAGCCGCTGTCCTGCATTTGCCTGCCTTTACTGCCCGATAGATCAGCAGTGACAACCCGATATGCAGAATGATAGCACTGATTCTTTCGATTCCGCTTACAAAAAGAGTGGTGCCGGTGTTGTCCATAGGGCCGACAGCTGTGACACGGTCTGGTTTGCAGACTCAGCAGGAAGTGCCGCCAACGTATTCTGCATGGCTCCGCTGTTGATCATCAGCATGGACACAAGATTACTGATTCCGGAGAGTCCTCCGAGCAGAATGGCCTCCACACCGCCATGCCCGATTCCATACATCAGTGCATTTGGAAAATCCAGCCATTTCTTCATCCAGAACTTCATGGCAATCAGTCTTCCGGTCTCTTCAAAAACCGCTGCAGCCAAAGCCGCGTACACATAGTAAAGCCATGGCCTGCTCTGTGCGTTCAGTCCGCAGAACTGAATGACAAGAACATGCAGCAGCTGCTCCAACAGCATGGCAAACAGCAGATAGGTTCCTGCTCCGATAAAGAACGAGGAAATCCTTGCCTTAAGCTTCACCCTTCCTGCAATGAACAAAGCAATCGGTACCCCCATCGAGAGGACAACGGAGCAGATAACTCCCACTATCGCCAGACCTGATATTGTGTTTAATTCCATCTTTATACCTCCATGATTCTCAAAAAATTCCTTTATTGTATTTGAACTGTCCATACAATATAAAGCCTAATCCGACAATAACTGCTGGAAGAATGATATAATCTATAATTATTTCACTCCAAAACGAAACAATAAAACCTAATACAAGAGATATCCCTATAATCAGCGTTCCTGTGCCGACTGTTTTTCCATACGTTGGTATATCTTCTTCCTTTACTTTTCGCCTGTTATAAGAGTGAATTGTGCTGATATTGCCTTTGATATTTACAATTCCCATAACAGATATGAACACTCCTAAAATCAACATTATAATATTTTCCATAATGACCTCCTAAAAATAGAATAGTTCCTCAAATTTTTTGTCCAATGCAATACAAAGAATTAGAGCCAATTTTGCAGTTGGATTAAACTGTCCTGTTTCAATAGAACTAATGGTATTTCTTGATACCCCTACCATTTCTGCAAGCTGAGCTTGAGAAAGATTTGCTTCTGTGCGAACTTCCTTTAAGTGATTTTTCAGTTGTAATTGTTCTTTCATATTCTCACCTCTAAAAGATGGCTAACAAATCCAATAAACGCCAAAATGGAAAACACAAAAAACAGAACGGTCAAGACCAAATCACTCTTTCGCTTCATTTTGATAAAACGAACTAACCATTGTGTTGCAATAATGCTGAAGTATATAACCCACGGACTGTAAATCATAGTATGAGCAAGCACAGAAGATAACAGCGAAAGCAAACAACACACTAAAGCACCAACTCTGCTTGCGTGACTTCCGGCTTGATATACCACTTCCATTTCAGCCAAGTCCTTATTGCGATGTTCTTTTCTGCTTGCATTTAAGATTTCGTCCTTTTTCATAAAAACACCTCCATGACAAGTTTTCTTTGCATATTTTAATTATATATATACCAAGTTTTCTTGTCAATAGAGTTCATAAAAAAGTTACAACCGATATAATAGGTAACTTTTCTACCACTTCGATTATACTCGCAACTTAATGACTTCTTGAATACTTGCCGAAAAAGAAAAACTGCCATCGGTTTGACAGCAGTTCTTCTTCGGTTGGTATCCGTTAGGAATACACAATATCATTCAATACAATCTCATCATATCCGTTGCTTTCAGTTCTTCCGTTACACCTTGCTTTGTTCCATTAGCCACATCGATAAGTCCTTGTAAACAATCTTTACTCATAAACATATCCTCAATCGCCATAGTTGCTGCTACCTGTTGAATTTTTCTATTGTTTTCTGTATTTTCTACTTTCATCTTTTTATCCTTTCCTTACCAAAACCCTACCTTACTGTCTACCAATCTTAAATGGGGGATATCTTTCGATGAATATTCCTTAATATCGTCATCTACTACGACGTATTCCTTTATAGAGGGATGTTCTTTCAAATAATCCCTGACAGCATAATCCCTATATCGATTATCACACACTTTCCCTACAATGCGAATGCCATAACGGTCCAGTTGTGCCTCTAATTCTTTTATTTGTGGCGTATTTTTCTCATTGTGAGATGAGATAAAGCCATTCTTCCAAGAGGAAATCAAAATAATACGAGCTTCTCTATATTTTTCACAAAAACGGCGAATACAATCACTGCTGAGAGTAAATTGTGAACTGCATTTTTTCTTATCCAAACGTTCCATTTCAATTTCAACTTCTTTTTCATCCGAATCTCTGATATCCGTCTTTTCTGTCAATGACATTTCCTCCTTTTCCCTGAACGAAAAAAATCGCCCAGACTAGAATTTTTAATCTAATCTGAGCGATACTTCGTCAGGCCTGTTTTCTTCAAGCAAGAAAACCATTTTTACATTCATTGACAACCTAAATCTTATCCTACACTTTAGTTATCTCCATTGGGTGCTTGGATAGATTTAGTTCTCGGTGCCCGTTTTGTCTTTTCGGTGCTCGCAAGCATCATAAAATAAAAAATGCAACAATGAATTTTCACGATCATTGTTGCAAAAAATCGATGTTCCCAGCGGGAATCGAACCCACAACTAGCGCTTAGGAGTTCAAGTCCCCGTTGGAAACCTATATTATTTTGAGTTAAGATAAGTCAATGAAATCATTGATTTTTCTACCCTTCCTGTAAATCCATGTCAAAATAAGAAAACTGAAAATCATCTAAGTTAAGCACCTCTCGCTGACAAATGAGTGACATTGTCACCCTGAGGGTTCAACCATTCCGTTCCTACGAATTCATATTTATGGCTACCATTCTCATTTAGCAATGCAGTAATGATAACACTGTTTTCTTATTAGATTGCTTATATTATAACGTGTACGAGGTCGGATGTCGATTGTTTTTTGACCATTATTTACTCCGCATTACACGTACTCTCTTCTATGTTATAAAATCAAGCATCTTCTGCATATACACCATCTCCATAATATAGAAAAGAGGAGTCCCCGCAGGTTCTCCCCCGGTCGCAGACCTCACAGGTTTCTGCAACGCGATCACTGTATTTGCAGTTTATTCCGCAATGGGAATGGGTTTTCGGTCTCCATCCCGACCACTGGAACAGGTTTAAGGTCTCTGTTCCGACCTTATATACATCTTTTATATTTTAATTATGCAAGATAACTTTAGAATCTGCAACAAGTTGTTGCTAAATTAACTGCTTATTTATGAACTCAATTCCGTTACCAGTGAAGAATATCTTTTTGTCCGGTTCTTTATATCCTCCTCACTGACACCATAATAACAATATAAATCTCTGGCTATTTTCTTAAACCTTTTTATGACCGACTTATTTCCAGAGTAAGATATTCCAAATATATTCCAGGTATAATCTACCTCTATTTCCATTAAATCCTCACCAATTTTTATTTCATATAAATGAAAATCCATGGGAATTACATTATCAGGCATTTGGTCAATCAATTTATTTCTAATTTCCATTTCATTCAAAAAATTTTTAACAGATTCTTCATTATGAAAATCTGGTTTTGGAATATCCTTCCTTTGGCCCAAAAGTTCTGGTTTATGCTGCATAATCAAACTAGCTTTTAGATTTTTCTGTCGTTCTATCCAATTTGTTGCGGCAGGATTGATTTCCACTAAATCATAATGATCCTTTGCGTATTGCACCACTTCCGCAAGGGTATGCGGGTTGGCCGCTATTCTCTTTTCTATCCTTTTTCGTCTGGATTGATAGATAGCATTTCGGATTCTAATCTTTAGAGATTGCTTTTGAGCTTCTCCAAATATAAAAACACTTGTGGGACCATCTTCACCATTTATTATGGAAACTTGATTGATACTTTTATTTTTCATAAGTGCCCTCTACTCACAAATCCCGATTATATCGGTGATTCACAATCTTTTAGCCAAAATCGCAGTTCCATAACCGTCACAGCAATTTTATACTTTACTTCGATTTCAACTTTTTCTGGTGGATTGACTAAAAGCCTGTCAATATCATTTTCCTCAACACCAGCCATTTTTGCTATGCGCCGTAACCGTAAGCACATGACCTCCATTAACACGAATACTTTGTCCTTCTGCAATATTAACAGAATTATTCTGTCTGCTAATTGAAGCACCCTTCGCCAATTTTATTGGTGTTTTTAACGCTTGTGCCAGATCCTCTACCGGATTTAGTAAGTGCTGCAACATCGCCCCATTATATGCTTCCTTATCTTTAATAACTGTATTTTTATAATTAGATGTAAGTGCTCTTGTATTGGGATTAATATAACTTGATATTGATTGCATCATCTCAACCTCCAATTATTTTCATTCCTCTGTCATTCGGAATCTATTCACTCTCCATAACGGTCCAAGTGATCTATTACTTTTATGACCATCTATACCAAGTTCCGCTATTCAAAAGCTGTGACATACTTTCTTCATATCTTTTCACTGCTTTCTGCTGAATGGAACTAGGCACCACATAATCGTTACCAACTTCACTTATTTTCCCATTTACCAGTTCGCAATGTGTCCCGTTTATCACAAATTCTCTGCTTGTATCCACTCCCTGTGACGCAAGAAAATCTAAAATATAATCGGTGTATGTATCTGTCATACTTGAAAAATACTGCTGATCCGCAAAATGTATCAGGGAGTTCAGACCACCTATCATCATATTGCATCTTTCATCATCTGCCTTGCTTCCGTTTCCATAGCCATCGCCCCAGACAAAATCTTCCTGTACCGTCATGCTGTATCCATTTCCAAGATTAAATCTGCTTCCAACCCCAATCGTGATACTGTTTGTACTGGGATCATATGGTTTGTACCCTCTGGTTTTAAATGGCTGCTGTACGGTTCCAAAGGTTTGAATCTCGGATGGGAGATATGACATACCCGTAATTGCCGTAAACGCTTTCTGCCCATTCACATAAAAGGAAGTATGGGTTGCACTGTCTATATCCGCTGTAATCTCGACTTTCTCATCATTGGCAAAAGGATTCTGTCCGGTCATTCCGGTTCCATATACAAATAGCATTCTTGTAAACTGATATCTTGTATGCTCATCAAAAATGATTCAGTGTCTCTGTATCTTCTCCCTTTACATCTCCATTGCAAAAATCAACAAATTCATTTTTACTGCCATCCTTTGTAGATAGCTTACCTGTTTTTGTGTTATAAACAAAATTATAAGAACTTCCTACGCCTGTTATACCCATTGCATTTCCTCCATTGCATTTTTTCGTTGATATTCCTCTGTCATTCGGAATTTGCAATCACTTTCCTTATATGGTCCAAGTGATTTATAAATATATAAGTAACCATATTATCTCCTACCTTATATAAGTCTCATAACAACTGCCAACATTCTCTTATAACATTAAACAGCCTTTCATGTCTCTAGAAAATATTTTTTTAAGTATTGTGATATATTGTTTTAGCAAATAACCTCTGAGTCGTTTCCATAAAGTTCTTATCGCTACTCATAATATCCCAAATTACACTCTTTGCAATTCCTGCTGTGTATTTCGGTTCTTCACGCATTTCTAAAAATCTTTTTTGTGCTTTCTCCATCATGGATACCGCAGTATCTATATATTCTTTTTGTTCTGCTGTATTCTTCTTCACATTAGTTGTTTGAAAGAATTTAGAACCGTCATTTGTCTGCTGACATACAATATATCCCGCCAGATTTGCTAATCGCTTATTATATGCCCTGTCTAAACCTGCCAAATCTTCATCAAGTGTTAATGAATTTTCTCCTGTGAGGTCATAAGAAACCTGACGTTCTCCATTCTCATGTTCTTTCACAATATAATTGTAACGTGTTTCATAAGCATCCATCATAGACTTCATCACATCTTCTAGATTGTATTTTCCGTCTTTTAACGTCAGTCCACTATATTCTCTCATTGAAGTATAATGTTCCCATTCAACCTCATTTGTATCTTGTATTGTTAATTCATATCCTATCGGTTCCTCAACTTTTGGCTTTACTTCTCTTAATTTTTCCCGCAATGCCCGCCTTCCTTCATTCGATATTTCTACATTGTCTATCTGCTTATTTTTATAAGCAACATTGTCATCCATACCTCTGAAATCTTTACTCTTTCTTTCCATTTCGAATAAACAAAACCTATCGTAAGAAGGTGTTTGAAATATTTTCATATCAGTTCCTTTCACATTTCACCATCGCCTATTCACTCTCCATAACGGTCCAAGTGATCTATTACTTTTATGACCATCTATACCAAGTTCCGCCATTCAAAAGCTGTGACATACTTTCTTTGTATCTTTTCACTGCTTTCTGCTGAATGGAACTAGGCACCACATAATCGTTACCAACTTCACTTATTTTCCCATTTACCAGTTCGCAATGTGTCCCGTTTATCACAAATTCTCTGCTGGTATCCACTCCCTGGGACGCAAGAAAGTCTAAAATATAATCAGTGTATGGATCTGTCATACTGGAAAAATACTGCTGGTCCGCAAAATGTATCAGGGTATTTAATCCCCCGATTATCATATTACATCTTTCATCATCTGCTTTGCTTCCGTTTCCATAGCCCTCGCCCCAGACAAAATCTTCCTGTACCGTCATGCTGTATCCATTTCCAAGATTAAATCTGCTTCCAACCCCAATCGTGATACTGTTTGTACTGGGATCATATGGTTTGTACCCTCTGGTTTTAAATGGCTGCTGTACGGTTCCAAAGGTTTGAATCTCGGATGGGAGATATGACATACCCGTAATGGCTGTAAACGCTTTCTGCCCATTCACATAAAAGGAAGTATGGGTTGCACTGTCTATATCCGCTGTAATCTCGACTTTCTCATCATTGGCAAAAGGATTCTGTCCGGTCATCCCGGTTCCATATGCATACAGCATTCTTGTAAACTGATATCTTGTATGCTCATCAAAATGATTCAGTGTCTCTGTATCTTCTCCCTTTACATCTCCATTGCAAAAATCAACAAATTTATTTTTGTCTATTTTATGTTCTAGCATAAGTCATTATTTTAATTGCACACCTTACGGTTTCATATCAAAGTTCCTATGCCAAAGCATCAAATGCCGAAACTCCATTTTCTGTCACTCCTATAGAAGTTGAAGTACCTAGCAATTCCACCATTTTTCCTGTCAGGTCATCTACATCTTTTCCATCAATTTTCAGATTATATTGCCGTTCTTCCTGCTCCTGTTTTTCGGCACGCTGTTTTTCCAGTCTTTCCTCTGTCTCTTTCTTTTCTGCTTTCCTTTTCTCGAGTCTTTCTTCAAGTTCTTTCCTTGCTTTTTCTGTTCTCGGATCAACTTCATCTTGAGTACACATTACAGAACTCATGCTATCATATCCATTTATAGTAATACTATAACTCAGTATCTTTGCTCCTCTTGCTGCCACATAAGCTCTTGACTGTTCTATTGTTTTTGGTATTAGCGATAAATTGTACTCCAACCATTGTTTTGTCTTTTCATCTCCCATAGCCTTTGACAAAAGAGAACTGTTTATATTTACGGAATAATCCCTGCTTCGTAAACATTCGTATTTTTGTGTTAAATAGTTCTTATATTCATGAGCATTCTTATATGTCCTGCCCGTTTTGTTTCCAGCATTTTGTGTATTGCCATAACTATTCGTATATGACGCATATGTTCCTATTCCTGTAACTGCCATATTAACATATCTCCTTTCATTATTCGGAGTCCTTCCAACTATGCCACCTGTTGGATTTCTCTCAGAATCAATATAATATTGATTACACGCTAGCTTCAAATATACTTTGACTAATACCTTTTATCCACATATTCTGCGTTGCTCCATACCCTCTTTCCTGCCCTATATCATACAACCCACTGCTGTCAAAGCCTATTTTCAATACTAAATCATTTTCTTTTTTCCATCCATTCTTAGCATATTCCAACCATCTATTAGAATAAAGTTCATACCCTGCGCCATTTTTAGCCTTTTCCTTAAACAAGACAAGTAAATCTGTGCCATCCTCTGCAATAAAAGTACCATTTCTATATGTCGCATTGCGTGCATCATACCCTGTTGTCTCATAGACTTCATGCCATAAAGAATATTGGTTTGCCTTTGTCATATTTGCCTGCGAATTAACAATTTCATTATCTGCATCATGCATACAAATCCACGCATGCGTCCAAATATTTTTTGCATTATCTCCTTCATTCAGCAATTTTTCTATCTGCGATAATATATCTCTATCTGCATTTCCCGACACCGTTAGTTGATATGTATATGGGTCAATAGAAAATACCAAATCTGCCTGTTTTGATATTGATATCCCATTCTTTGAAAGTAGATTTGAAATTTGCTGATTTACAACACTTCTGGCATACTGTTTTTCCCTGTCAGTATTGCGTACATAACCAACACTTCTTGAACCTCCTGTATATACATCCTTGTAATTTCTTAATGCATAATCATACCGGGCAAATCCAGCCGAATATTTTCCTCCTGTTTGTAACATTCTTTTCTCATTGCGGTAAGCTATGGAACGCTGATCTTCTGTCATATATGAGCAAAAATTAGGTGAGGTCACATCACAATATTTTGATTCGATATATGTCATCGGATCAGAATGAGACAAATTTTCTTTGTACACTTTATCATAATGCTCCTGCAAAACTTTTTGTACGAAACGATCTTCCTCGGTAAGTCCATCATATTGATAACCTACAGTTGTACCAGTGTTGGAATTATTGGGCAGGTTGTTTAAATCCCTGCCAGCTGGAATGTTATTATAATAGTCAGAATTATTTACAGTAACCATACTATACCACCTACCTTATAATCTGTATCATGTGAATCATACTGAAACCCTATCGATAAACTTTTTTCATTTTATTTTCCACATTTTTTCTTCATTATCCGGAGTTCTTCCGACTGTGTCACCTGTTGGCTTTCTCTCAGCCTCAATATGATATGTAATCCAAGTTCTCTTTTTTTCCTATGTTCAAATGACTAAGCACTATTTATACTTACTATTTGCATTTGGCAAATTAAGATATGTATCCATACTTTTCGTCCAAAGCAACGATAAGTCAAACCTTCCCAATTTGTTTAAATCTTCTATGCTTTTTTTGAACATTGAGATAAAATCTCTTCTGTCGTTAAGTCCCATATTACCAGCTTCAAGCGGCAGAGACGTGAAACCTCCCTGCTTCTCCACTTTGTAATGTGCCTCCAATGCACGCATTTCGACTACTGTAGCATTTGATGGATTAACGTCATTGATATAAATTCTTTGCTCAAACTCTTTCCCGTTTTCATCCACACCTTTCGCTAACACCACAGGATTTTCATCCGTCGAATCATCCGCATATTTAAGACAATAAGAAAGACCGGTACCATTACCTCCCGTCCACAACATATTATCTGTTGTGAATATCTGATATACCTTTGGTGTTTCAACCGTACAAAATGTCTTTTCCCCAGATGCAGGAGTTTTCATTTGATTACCTTTTTGTTGACCGTACAATGAAGATACGGTATTCAGACCAGAACCAATATACATATTTCTGTTCCTCCAATCAGATCAAAATTTTTTCTATATGACTAAACATTTTTCATGGTTAACAATTTGCTCAATTCCTCTATTTCCTTTATAGGATAAAATAACTTGCTCTCCCAGTCCCATCTCATCAAACAACCATATTACGCACATAAAGTCCAACATTGCATAAATGAAATATATACCGCATAAAAACATCCTATATTTTTATATCTACTGACTTCTTGCCACTCTCAACAGACTCTCTTGTAATACCATCCAATGCACCAGCCGGTATTGGTTTACCCGCTTTCCATGTAGGATCAGCGGCTTTTGCTGCTTCTGCAAATGCCTGTCTGTATTGATGTTCATATTGTTCCATTGTCCAGCCTGCTGATAAGCGGTCATCCTTATCCATTTTTCTGTATAAATTGTTATATACACTCTCCCTTTTGGTAGTATCACCATTTAAAGTACCGTTTTCATTTAAGAATTCTTTCTTTGCCAGTTCAAACATTTCTTCCCGGCTGCTCTCTGGAATAGAAATGATATGTTTATAACTGTTTCTGTTCTCATCCGTTACAGCAAGTCCTGTTAATCCGGTATTCGGATCAATCCAGTCTCCATTTTTGTCATACTGGCTCATCAGGTTCTTAATTGCCTGAACATTTGTAAACATTGCACCGTTTCCATTTTTCATCATCTCACTCAGTGCTGCTTTATACTTTTTACTGTTTGTGTCGATCCCTGCTGCTTTTAATTGTTTCTGTACAGAACTGCTGTTCATTTGGGACAACTGAATATTGTTGACTAAATTTGTTTTTGATGTTCCAAATGTCGTTTGAAATAAAAAACCGTAGTCCGTAATTCTTGACATAATCGAAACCTCCCATCATTAAATTTTTTATATCTATCATCCGCTTTATTTTTCTTTTTCTATCGACAACCCACTTCTAATATTTTACCTTTTCTGCACCAAGTACGATTTTTTTGCACGAAGTAAGACTTTTTACCAAAAAAGAGCACGAATGCTCTTTTTATGAATTGAGGAATAACTCAGCAATAAATTTATTTCCATCACTTTTCAATATTAAATTTCCATCATATTTTTTTACACTGCTCTGAACATTCAGCAGTCCTATTCCACCGCCTTTTCCTTTCGCTGATACCGGAAAACCATTTTTCCACTTTACCTCTCCGCAGTTATTTTCGATGCTGGCAGCTATCATTTTATGGTATGAGCCAATCTTAATCGAAATATATTTCTCTCCTTCCAGCTTCTCTGCTGCCTCAATCGCATTATCTAATAAATTTCCAAAAATAGTTGTAATGTCGATTGGTGCAAGGAAATTCAGATTCACATTATCCACCTTTATGGTTACTGAAATACCTTTTTCCCTCATAACGGATTCTTTATCGGTAAGAAGAATGTTCAAGATCGGATTTTCTGTGTATTGAACCGGAATGAGTGGCTTTAACAGTTCTCTGATTTCCGCTGCATATTCTCCTGCCGTATTCCCCTGCTCTGCACCATATAATCCTTCGATTGCTTTAATATGCTTATTTACATCATGTAATATGTGGACGGTTTGATCATATTTTTTTGTCTGCGTCAAATAGTATTCGTATTGTACCTTTGCCTGTTGCTCTAAAGCGATGAGCTGCTTTTCATAATAGTTCTTTTCATCTGCCATTTTAACAAAATATAAAAGGTATAGATCTGCCAGAACAATACACCCCATATTGACTGCACATAAATAATTTTCTTCTCCATTTTTAAAATTCTCTACAATTACACCCATGTTAATCAGATTGTATAGGAGTATAATTCCATACATGATGTACCTTGTCTTTGCATAAGGAATATCGCTCTTTTTCACAAACCTGTTTATGAATGTATAATACAAAAAAATAAGTATTACTTTTGAAAATGTTACCTCAAGGCAGTAAAGCATCGTTTCATTCACATTTTTTATATCTGCTGCCTGCAAAATACATTGTAAAAGAATCACTCCTAATGATTCACAAACAGACATGCAAAATACCAATGCCTCACATTCAATGATACGTCTTAACGGTTTATCCATATCCTCATAATACAGAGCATATGCTATTATCCCCGTCAACACGCCCCAGACCACCAAATTTAATATGGAATGATTGAGCATATTGATACAGGTTGTAAAAATCACTGTGACAGTCTCGATCACAATATATACATATCTACTTTGACTACTCTTTTTATACTTTCCATTCATAAACTGGAACAGTATGGTACTTATGATAAAACAGGAAAGAGCATTACATAATATCAGTAAAATCGTATTCATCGTTTCTCCTATGAATTTTTCTGCAAAAATTTATTTACTTCTTCTCTAAAATCGCTGCTTCTCTTTTGCGCAATCTGGAGTTCTTTTCCATTATCCATATAAATAATAAAACCCTTTATTTTTTCAATATGCCTTAAATTAACCAGATTTCCTCTGCAATTCACAACAAAATCATAGGGCTGCAGTTCCTCAACCAGTTTTTTCAAAAATGCAGTCATACTCATATGTGATATCAGACAACGCTATCAGTACTTTTCTTGATCTTTTTATGTATTCAAAATATAAAATGTCCCTGAGTTTCAATTTAATCGACAGATACTCTTTCCCATTGCTGTCCGTCACTTTATAAAAATCCTTTTCTGCTCCGGTATCCGGCAGTTGATCCAGCAGTTCCAACATCTGCGTTTCCAATTTATCATATTCCAATGGCTTACATAGAAATGAAAATGCGTGAACTTCGTTAATGACCTGCATACAATATTCTTCATAACTCGTAATATACACTAATTTCACATCCGGAAATTTTTCCTTTAATTTTCTCCCCAGTTTAATACCATTCAGTTCTTCCATCGAAATATCTAAAATTCCGATATCAATGTTGCTGATATTTTCAAGCATTTGATTTGCAGACGCAAATTGCTCAATATGATAAGCAATCTTTTGACTTGTAAAAATCTTATGCAGCATAGTCACTGCACACTCAAGATCTGCTATATCGTCATCACAAACAGCAATTTCCAGCATATTACTCACCTTCTTCCTATCTTCCTACTATATCGGTAATTTTTATTTTTCC
>ENA-OQJE01000081-OQJE01000081.1-human-gut-metagenome-genome-assembly--contig:-NODE-81-length-20874-cov-4.071095_pt1 | contig 20874 bp, 18 predicted proteins | sample MGYA00242594_ERZ504760 | MGnify/ENA primary metagenome ERZ504760 (study PRJEB26092, sample SAMD00036358) | human gut metagenome | host: Homo sapiens | study: EMG produced TPA metagenomics assembly of...
GAGTTCGAAATGAACTCTTCTTTTTTAATCATGATTCTTATATCTTATTCCCCAATTAACATTTTTGTAACTATAATTTTACCTAAATATATAATAAAGAAAAAGGTACATAGAAACTAGATTGCCTGAGGGGTCAAAATTATTTAACTACCTCAACGTTAACTGCCTGTGGACCTTTAGCGCCATCAGTGATATCGAACTCTACTGCTGCACCTTCCTCGAGAGTTTTGAAGCCCTCCATGTTAAGTCCTGAGAAATGTACGAATACATCCTTTCCGTCCTCGGCTGTGATGAATCCGTAACCTTTTTGGTTATTGAACCATTTTACTGTACCTTTGCTCATCGAAAGTACCTCCAAATAATAATAATGCTGCTTACGCAACTAACGTTAGAATAGCATAACAGGTTTAAGATGTAAAGCAATAAAGTCAAAGTTCTTTAAAGTTTATGTCATTATTTGCTAAAAATTTCATTACAAGCTTATCCCATTCACCGTCTAAGGTCTTATCCGCTGAAAAAATATTGTAGGATATTCCGGTTGTCAGAGTCAGAAGCTGGCTCTGATACCTGATATTTATGAAAAAACCACTGATATCGGACACGGTGAAAGCAGAGTGCAGACTGCTTAGGGTGTGCTCCATGTTTTCAGGTGAAAGCAGAAAGACAAACTTGAATGACGATGGAGTCTGTCTGCCCTTTATCAGGTCAAAGCAGTTTGTGCGAAGCATCCTAAAGGGGAGTATGCTATAGCCAGCTATACCATTTTCCTCAAGCTCTGTGGAGCTGTAAAAGCCCTTTTGCAGGTGACCATCTATGACGTATGAGGCTGCCTTTGTGATGACGGCCTCCTGGAGCAGGAAGTTGTCAAAGATTTCTGTGCGAAGCAGCTTGTTCATAAAGTCCTTTGTGTCTGTCAGTTCAATTGATATCATAATTTCTCCTCATTTTCCACATTGTATGTGACAGCGAATGATTGTTCTCAATAGTTTTGAATCGTTATCGATTATTATATCATACATCAGATTCGCGGATTATGCCATAAAAATAGATATAAAAATAGCCTTAAAAATAAAGCCTGTTCAACTGGAATAATTGTAAAGTCCGTGGTAGAATAAATGCGTTATGCAATGAAAACAGGAGGCAATCCATGAAACAGGAAAAATTATTTGATTTACTAAAAGCGGCTGTTTCACCATGCGAGTGTGTGAAGGCTGCAAAGCAGGAGCTTTTGGAAAACGGATTTGAGGAGATAGATTATACAGGCGACTGGAAGCTTGTGCGCGGTGGCAGGTATGTCTTAAATCACCATGATACGACCATGTTTGCGTTTACTGTAGGAAGCGGCTACAACAAAAAGGATATGGTGCGAATAGCGGCAGCTCACACAGACTATCCATATCTTCGCATAAAGCCAAATCCGGATTTTATGACAAACTCATATGCACAGGTTAATGTAGAGGTGTATGGAGGACCGATTTTAAACACATGGTTTGACAGACCTCTCGGAGTGGCAGGGCGTGTGGCTGTAAGGAGTGAGGATGTGTTTAATCCACGTATGGTGCTCTACAGGTCCAAAAAGCCCGTCATGATTATTCCAAATCTTGCCATTCATATGAACAGGGATGTGAATAAGGGAGTCGAGATAAATAATCAGGTGGATCTGATGCCGGTGCTTGATTCAATCCCGGAGGATGAAAAGACCACGGATTATTTCCTTGGATTTCTGGCTGGTGAGCTGTCTGTGGAAAAGAGCGATATCATAGACTTTGAGCTCAATACATTTTGTATGGAGGAGCCTTGCTTTGTCGGTGTGAATGACACCATGATTTCATCACCGAGAATCGACAACCAGTCATCCTGCAGGGCACTTCTTGATGCCATAGAGGATGGAAACAGAGCTGATGGAATAAACATCATAGCGCTTTTTGATCATGAGGAGATTGGAAGTAACAGTAAGCAGGGCGCGGCTTCTATAATGCTTCACGATATGCTCAGGCGTATTTTAAGAAATATGGACCTTTCAGAAAATGAAATAGATGAGAGCATATATGATGCCATGCTTTTGTCTGTCGATGTGGCTCATGCGCTTCATCCTAATAAAAAGGAAAAGATGGATATCACAAATATGCCTGTCATGGGAAAAGGCTTTTGTATCAAGCAGGCATGCTCGCAGTCGTATGCTACGGATGCGCAGGCTATTGCTATTCTATGTCAGCTGTGTGATGAAAAGGGAATACCGTACCAGCGCTTTGTGAACCGCTCGGACAGCCGTGGTGGCAGCACACTTGGCTCGATTGCAGGTACGCTTTTGCCGGTAAAGACAGTGGATATAGGTATACCTATTCTTGCCATGCACTCAGCCTGTGAGCTTATGGGAGTACGCGACATGAAAGCCTTAAGCGACTGCGTGACAGCCTTTTTCGGATACCATTAAAGGGCAGATAACCATTATGGGAAAATAAATACAGAAACCTCTTGCATAAGTTTAGTTTTAGTGTTAATATGACGTAGTAATGAAAACTACTTGTTACGGAATGAAATAACTTTTAAAAAAGTAATTTAAACTTTTATTATCATATAGTGCAGGAGGAATAGATATGTATAAGATTATAATAGATAGCTGTGGTGAGCTCACAGATAGCCTTAAGAAGGATGGACATTTTTGCAATGTGGCACTCGAGCTTGATGTTGACGGATACAGAATCCGCGATGATGAGAGCTTTGACCAGCATGATTTCTTAAGAAGAGTAAAGGAGAGTGTAAAGGGACCAAAGTCGTCATGCCCGTCTCCTGAGGAATATATGCAGGCCTTTGAGGGAGAGGCTGATCATATCTATGTTGTCACACTTTCGGGCAAGCTCAGCGGCTCATACAACAGCGCTGTTTTAGCAGTCAATCTGTACAAAGAGGAGCATGAGGATTGTGGAAAGCAAATCTATGTATTCAATTCCCGCTCAGCATCTATAGGCGAGACACTAATAGGCATGAAGGTGCAGGAGCTTGAGGAGAGTGGATTTTCATTTGATGAGGTTGTAAAGCAGACTGAGGAGTATATAGCTTCAATGAATACATTCTTTGTGCTTGAGACACTTGATACATTAAGAAAGGCAGGACGATTAAGCAACCTGAAGGCTTTTGTGGCCAGCACTTTAAATATAAAGCCTGTCATGGGCTCAACAGATGAGGGCTCAATCCAGCAGCTTGGCCAGGCCCGCGGCATGAAGAGGGCACTTGCCAAAATGGTAGAGGATGTTGTGGCTGCCACAAAGGACTGTGAGCACAGGATTCTTGCAATTTCACACTGCAACTGCCCGGAGCGTGCACAGTATGTGAAGGCTTGCCTTGAGAAGCTTGCCGGATTTAAGAAGATTGTCATTGTGGATACTGCCGGCATCTCAAGCATGTATGCAAATGACGGGGGCATTATTATAGCAGTATAAGGATATGGTCTTTATTTTATCGACCGGATATATTATAATGATGGCATGGGAAATTTAGATTACACACAGGTTTTAAACAAAATAGAAAACACACACCGTTTCGGCAATGAGCCCGGAGTGGTGGTGACAGCACAGGTCATAAAGGTGCTGAGAGAAAAAGGAAAGCAAAAGCGCATAATACCGTATATCCATGTGGCAGGTACCAATGGAAAGGGCTCGGTGTGCGCTTTTTTTTTCTAGTATATTAAAAAAAGAGCATATGAGGGTAGGCACGTTTGTATCACCTCATCTGGTAGATTTTGAGGAGCGCATCACGGTTGATGGGCGTATGATACCTAAGGAGGATGTCACACGGCTTGGAAACTATCTGCTTGATATAGATTTTGGCATAGGGCTTACGATGTTTGATTACTGCCTTGCCATGGCTCTTTTGTACTTTGAGGAGCAGCAGTGCGATTATATGGTCATTGAGACAGGGCTCGGAGGCAGGCTTGACTCAACAAATGCAATCGGCACACCGCAATGTGCCGTTATCACAAAGATAGGCTATGACCATATGGCTATCCTTGGCAGTGATATAGCGGATATAGCGGCTGAGAAGGCCGGTATCATAAAGGAAAACGGCACAGTGGTGGTGGAACAGCAGGATAAACGTGCCATGCAGGTAATCGAGCAGGAAGCGCAAAAAAAGCATGCACGGATAATCACTGTGGAGCAAAGCGATATAGCACGCTGCAGCAGCTACGCACTGAGGCTTTGTGGCACATTTCAGTGGGAGAATGCAGCAGCGGCAGAGCTTGCGGCGCGGTATGTGCTGGGAAAGCGCTATAGCGGGCCGGAATACGAAATGCAATATGATAAGACAGAGCCAAAGAGAGAGAAAACAGACCTGAATAAAAGGATAAAAAAGACGCTCTTGAAGAAGCTGTGTGGCCGGGACGCATGGAGATAGTATCAAAGGCGCCGTTTCTGCTGGTGGACGGAGCACACAACAGCAATGGAGTTGATGCGCTCAAGGAAAGCCTCATGCAGATGTATCCGGGTGAGAAATTTTGCTTTTTCATGGGAGTCATGGCTGATAAGGACTACGATGTCATGATACGTGAGATTTTACCACTTGCTGAGGAGTTTTATACAGTGACACCGGATTCAGACAGAGCACTGCAGGCATCGAACCTTGCTGATTTTATCAGAAAAGAGGGAGTTAAGGCAACAGAGCTTTCAGGAGTTGATGAGATAAGAGGACACCTGAAAAGAGATACGAAAAATGTTGCATTTGGCTCATTGTATTTTATTGGGGAGATTAAACAGCACCGGATATAAACACCGGATATAAGAGGATGATTTATGGCTGATATTTTAAGAATTTTTAAAAGAGATATGTGCGGCATATTCCGAAATGTGCTTGTACTCATTATAGTTATAGGACTGTGCGTGCTGCCGGCGCTGTATGCATGGTTTAATATCTATGCCAACTGGGACCCGTATGGCAACACCGGAAATATAGCAATTGCAGTAGTCAATCTGGATAAGGGCTGGACGAAGAATGACAGCGAAACTGTCAATATGGGCGATGGTGTGGTAGAGTCATTAAAGCAAAAGGATACTATAGGATGGAAATTTGTTAAATCAGAGGAAAAGGCTGTTGAGGGTGTTAAGTCAGGCAGATATTATTCTGCACTTGTCATAGATGAGCAGTTTACTTACAGCATGTATCATGGTGTAGCTGACAATATTGAAAATCCAAGGATTACCTACTATCTCAACGACAAGAAAAATGCTGTTGCGACAAAGATAACGGACAGCGCAGCAAGTGCTGTTAAATCAAGTATTAATAAGCAGTTTATAAAGGTGCTTGCAGAGCAGGTATTTAAGGAGACCAACGTAATATCAGATGACGTGAAGGAAAAGGATGCTGTGGGGCAGATGACCGGTAAGCTTGAAGCGGTATCTGAGAGTCTTGCGCAGTACGATGCCATGATAGATACGTTTATTGACGGAAATAAGGCATTATCACAGGTGTCTAAAGAAACGGGCAAAGCACTCAAAGATGGGCAGGATAAGCTGGCAAATGGCACAGACAGGCTTGAAGAGAGTAAAAATGATCTGCAGTCCACCAGACAATCCTTCGACAGCTTTAGTGCAGATATCACATCGGCATTAGCCGAGGTGAAGAGCTCGATTGATGATATATCAAAGCAGATTTCAGATGCAAATCTGTCACAGGATGTAAATACTATTCAAAGTGATGTGCAAAATATTAAACAGTCAGCGGATGATTTGAAAGGTAATATTGATACTCTTGAGGACAAAATCAACAAAATAAAGCCGGATATGGACGATACCCATGTCGGCACACTTATTTCCAATATAGAGCTTGTCAAGGAACAGACAAAGAGCATGATAGAAAGCACACATTCTGTGGATTTATCGGGGAAGACACAGAATTCTGCAGAAACACTTAAGAGTGTAATGGCTGCACTTTCATCGACTGCGTCAGCAGTAAAGGATACATATACTTCACAGATAGTGCCACAGGTGGACGGCATGATAAGCAGTATGTCGTCTGTTCTTGATTCAATGCAGACCACACTTGGCAATCTAAGTCGGACATCAGGCTCCATGGCGCAGGTGTTTGACGGAGTGGACAGTACGCTTGATACACTCAATATGAGCATGACACAGCTTAAGGGAGTCATAGAATCAGCATCTGACAAGATAAATACGACACTCGACAAGCTTGAAGCAGCCTCTGAGGATGAAAAAGCTGATATCATAGTGAATCTACTTTCGGGGAATCCTGAAAAGCTTGGAAGCTTCTTTTCAGAGCCTGTGCAGGTATCAGATAATTATATCTACGAGATAGCCAATTATGGCTCCGGAGTAGCACCTTTTTACACCACACTAGCCATATGGGTGGGCATGACTATACTTGTTTCATTGGTAAAGGTTCACGCAGACACTAAGGGGCTTGGGAAACTAAAGCCTTCACAGCTTTATTTTGGCAGATATCTGACATTCTTTTTACTGTCACAGGTACAGACTTTTATCATTGTACTCGGTGATTTATATCTGCTTAAAATACAGTGTGTGCATCCGGTTTCATTTATTGCGACAGGCGCAGTGACAAGCCTTACATTTTCACTGCTCATATATTCTCTGACCATATCCTTTGGCGATATAGGAAAGGCACTGGCGGTGGTTGTCATGGTACTCCAGATTGCAGGAAGCGGCGGCACATATCCGATAGAGGCGCTGCCGGCATTTTTCAGGGCAGTGTATATTTTCTTCCCATTCCCATATGCGATAAATGCGATGAGGGAGTGTATAGGAGGTATGTACGAAAACACACTCGGCAAATGTTATATCACGCTTTTACTTTTTGGCGCAGCCTCTTTGGTGATAGGACTTGTGATACGAAAGCCGTTTATCAGACTCAATCATTTTATAGAGAAGCGTATGGAAGATACTGAGATGCTATAGTTAAATGTACAATTAATAAATCAATAATTGGCATATTAATATGGTACTTCTGATATGACGTAAGATATAAAGTGGGAAGGAAAGTATGCAAAATACAGATAGAAACAGTAACATAGATTCTAATATGGGTGATGATATGGATAATGATATGAATAACAATATAAATACCAATGTAAATGAGCAACCGACGCAATCCGATGATAAGAGACTTCGCGAGATGTATGATAAGCTGGTCGGATATGAAAAGACCATCCACGAGCAGAATCAAAAACGGATAAAAATAGGATTAAGATGCATATACATCATTCCCCTCTTTTTTCTTGTGCTGCTGATGATTGTGCCGGACAGTTCAAAACTCATTTTTCTTGTGCTGTGGATAGTGAGTCTGTTTGCTATCGCAGTGTATTTAATCGGAGTCGAGTATGTGGACTATAAGCTGCAGGAGAAGATGAATGAGATAAGCGGCAGGGATGCGCAGTGTATGAGCGTGAGTCCTGTCGTGCAGATTGATGACAGGGTGCAGGAAATAGCCGAAAGAGTGGAGCAGAGATTTGATACGATGCAGCAAAGTAAAGGGGAGGATGCCGAGCAATGAAAAAAATATTTCAAATATATCTGGCTGACCTGAAACGCATATCCACAAATGTGGTTGCCATAGTCATTATTATGGGACTCTGTATCATCCCGGCTTTGTACGCATGGTTTAATATTATGTCCAACTGGGATCCTTACGGAGAGGAAGCTACATCACAGATGCACATAGCAGTATATTCTGAGGATGAGGGGGATGAGTGTCGGTGATTTAAAGCTATGTATGGGAGACAGTGTCATAAAGGGACTGAAGGAAAACGATGCAATTGGCTGGATTTTCACAGACAGCAGTAAAGAGGCACTGGAGTATGTTTATAGTGGAAAGTGCTATGCAGCCTTTATTGTGCCGAAGGATTTTTCAGCTGATATGCTTAGCTTCCTAAGCGGTGAGCCGGTTAATCCGCAGATAGAATACTATGAAAACAGCAAGAAAAATGCCATAGCAACAAAGATAACCTCAAAGGTCAAGACCACGGTGCAGCAGTCTGTAAACTCTTCAATGGTAAGTACGATTACGGAGATAGCGTCAAAGTCGGGAGAGCTCATAGTGGGAGACGGCAAATCAGGCGATAACCTGGCCGGAACAGTTGTTGACAAGCTAAAGGATATGGATACGACTCTTTCTACATATGCAGGCATGCTCGATACATTTGCCATGCTCACGGATTCAGCAGACAGCCTGATAGGCTCGACACAGTCACTGCTTCCGAGTGTGCAGGGGCTGATTGACGGGGGACAGTCATCGGTAAGCGGCATGCAGTCATCGGTGCTTTCGGGGGCACAGACAGCACAAACCATCACACAGATGGTCGACATAAGCTTATCAAACATAAACAGCCAGCTGAATGTGCTGGAAAACTCTATACAGCTCTTAAATGCATCGGGAGTAGCTGATGCCGATACTGCGGACATATCTGTTTCCGTGGCCGGCTTTGATACGGTAGAACAGCTTGCAGAGAATACGCTTTCCGCTATTGAGGGCTTAAAGGGAGTGGATAGCTCGCAGATAGAGGCTGTCAGGAAAAATATCCAAAGCATTAAAACACAGATAAAAGACCTTAAGTCTGATACTGAATTGACGGCAGATAAGCTAAAGCTTCTTAAGGAGTCGATAAAAGCCGATGTGTCAAGTGCCAAGTCTGCAATAGATACACTTAAAAATACATTTGACCACAGCGTGTCACCGAATCTCACAGGAGCGGTATATGATATAGAATATGCACTTATTGAGACACAGTCCATGCTTGGTTCTTTGGACAACAGCTTCCCGGATATACAAAAAGCACTCGATGATTATTCGGCAGTTCTTAAATCAGGAAATGCAGATATTGTAAATACCAGACAGTATATACAGCAGATCAGAGATGGTTTGCAGAATGTTATATCAGGATTTGATAATTTATCAAACGATGAGCAGTTTAATGAGATTGTAAAGCTGCTTCAGACAGATCCGACACTCATTGCGCAGTTTGTGACATCACCGTTGTCTATGGATGAGCAGAAGATATATGAGATATCCACATATGGCTCAGCCATGGCACCGTTTTACACAGTGCTGGCTCTGTGGGTGGGAGGTCTGATAACTGTTGCACTTGTGAAAACAAAGGTAAAGGACACTGACGATATAAAATCACTTGGCAAAGTAAACAGCGTACATAAGTTTTTTGGCAGATATATCACATTTTTCGTGATAGGACAGCTGCAGACACTTGTGACAGTGCTCGGTGATTTGTTCTTTGTCGGAATACAGTGCAGGTATCCGTTCCTTTTCTGGTGTGCAAGCGCACTGACAAGCTTTGTATTCACGCTTCTTATGTACTCACTCACAGCAGCCTTGGGCAATGTGGGACAGGCTGTAGCAGTAGTCATTATGGTCATTCAGGTGGCAGGCGCAGGTGGCACATTCCCGGTTGAGGTGCTGCCACAGGTGTACAGAGCACTGTATAAGTTCATGCCGTTTAACTATGCCATGAATGCCCTAAGAGAGTGCGTGGGAGGCATGTACCGCTTTGATTATTGCAAGGATCTTGCGATTCTTCTTATATTTATAGCAATATCGCTTGTGATCGGACTGCTGCTTGGGCGTCCGTTTGGAAAGCTTAATACAGCTATTGAAAAAAGTAAGAAAAAGTCAGGCCTTATCTTATAATAGTAAAAAAAGCTATATAGAAACTTAAGTTATGGTTATTATAAAAAAATAGTACTAGACATTTTTTTTCTATTGTACTAGAATGAGCATAAATGATAGTAGACCCGATATATGATAACGCTAGGTTATATCGGATCCGTAAAGAAACGGAGGATATAAAGATGGAAAAGAAGGATATCGATTGGTCAAACCTTAGTTTTGGCTACCAGGAAACAGATTACAGCTATGTTTCTAATTATAAAGATGGAAAGTGGGACGATGGACAGCTCACAAAGGATCATACAGTGACACTTAATGAGTGTGCGGGAGTATTCCAGTATGCACAGACATGCTTCGAGGGACTTAAGGCATACACAACAGAGGATGGCAGAATTGTCTGCTTCAGACCTGACTTAAACGCACAGCGTCTTAAGGATTCATGTGAGAGACTTGAGATGCCTGTATTCCCGGAGGATAGATTTGTAAAGGCAGTTGAGGAAGTAGTAAAGGCAAATGCTGCATGGGTTCCACCATACGGCTCAGGTGCTACACTCTATATCAGACCATACATTATGGGAACAAATGCAGTAATCGGTGTTAAGCCGGCTGATGAGTATCAGTTCAGAATCCTTGTAACACCTGTAGGACCATACTTCAAGGGTGGCGCAAAGCCAATCACAATCCGTGTATCAGACTTTGATAGAGCAGCACCTCACGGAACAGGACATATCAAGGCAGGACTCAACTATGCAATGAGTCTTCATGCCATTGTAGATGCACATGCACAGGGCTTTGCAGAGAATATGTACCTCGATCCTGCAACACGTACAAAGGTAGAGGAGACAGGTGGTGCAAACTTCATCTTTATCACAAAGGATGGCACATTTGTTACACCTAAATCAGACAGCATCCTGCCATCAATCACACGCCGTTCACTGATGGTAGTTGCAGAGAAGTACTTAGGACTCAAGGTTGAGCACAGAGAGGTGCTCTTTGATGAGGTAAAGGATTTTGCTGAGTGTGGACTTTGCGGAACAGCAGCAGTAATCTCACCGGTAGGAAAGATTGTAGACCACGGCAAGGAAATCTGCTTCCCAAGCGGTATGGATGAGATGGGACCTGTCACAAAGAAGCTTCGTGACACACTTACAGGCATTCAGATGGGCCATATTGATGGACCGGATGGATGGGTTCACGAGATTAAGTGTGATTAATAATAAGAATATACATTTATAATAAAGCACCGGGTATTATGTTGCGTCATAATATCTGGTGCTTTTGTATTATTTTATGTGGCATAACAAGACGATTTGTGCTAATATACTCTTATATGTATGCAAATGTTTATAAAAGCTTGGAATAGATATATAAAAGCAAACAAAAGAGATAACCGGGGATAATTAAATGGACGAGTATGAAAAGATAAGACAGAGAAAGCGCGAAGAATATAGAAAGAGACACCGCGCCCAGGTTAGAAGAAAGCAGCTTATTGGCAATGGCATTGTTATAGGCATGATAATACTTATAATTGCAACGATAATCATTGTGGGAGCTTTAAGGGGCAAAAAGGCAAAGCAGGAAGAAGTAAAGGCAGAGGTGACCAGTACTCTTTACAATCCTATACAGCCAAAGCTTGATGTACAGTTGCTGACACCCAATCCGTATTCCAGACCACAGAAGGCACTTGAGAAGGTAAACGGCATAGTTGTCCATTATACAGCAAATCCGGGTACGTCAGCCAGACAAAACAGAGACTATTTCAATGGCCTGGCAGAGACCAAAAAGACCAAAGCAAGCTCACACTTTGTTGTAGGATTAGAGGGTGAGATAGTGCAGTGCATACCTTGCAATGAGATATCGTATGCATCTAATAACAGAAACAGTGACACAATATCGATAGAGTGCTGTATAGAGGATGAGACAGGAAAGTTCAACGACAGCACATACCAGTCGCTCATAGAGCTCACCACATGGCTTATGGGGCGGTATGATCTGAGTGCTGATGATGTAATAAGGCACTACGATGTGACAGGCAAGAAGTGTCCGCTATACTTCGTGGAGCATGAGGATGCGTGGGAGCAGTTTCACAAGGATCTGGATACATACATCGAAGAAAATGGTGTGCCAAAGGAAGAGGCAAGCCAAAACTGACAATATACAATAAATTAAAGGATGATTTAAAAAATGAAGGAAATTATCGGAAATCTGTTAAAAAAAGAGAATGTACGTCAGAATCTGAGCAGCCTCAGACAGGAGATTAAAGATGAAAATGCATTAGCAGAGGCTCTAAAGCTGCTTGCAGGAGAAGATGAGCTGCTTGTGTCGTTTATGGGAGCAGACGATGCAAAAACCAGAAAGAACGCAGCTCTTCTGATAGGAGATCTTCATATGTCACAGCTTTCTGATGAGGTTTTTAAAGCATACGAGGCTGAACAGATGCGCTTTGTAAAGGGCTCATATCTGGCAGCGCTGTCACAGCTGGACTGCAAAGAGCTTTTGCCACAGCTTATGGAGCGTGCAAAAGAGCTTGAGCATATGACGGTCACAGCTGAAAATAGGAAGCATATTGAGGAAGAATTAAACGAGATAAATAAAATCCTGATTAAATATAATGGGATAAAGCACCATACACCTGTGCTCGAGGGAGTAAAGGCTGAGCTACTTCTGATGACAAACCGCCTTCACAGAGAGGTGGTACGACGTCAGATACCGGTTAAGGATACAAAGCTGCATCCGCTTGGAGTGCTTGTAAAGACTGACAATATACCTCTTATCATGCAGGTGCGCACATTCAGAAAAATGTACTTTACCATACATGCAGCATCGCTTCTGCCAAAGGATGCACAGGAAGCAGCCGGACTTCTTGCAGAGTCAGATATGTATGATATATTAAGACGCATGCACCGTGAGGGTGGTCCGTTTTACTATCGTATTGAGAGCACGGCAGATGCGGTCTACCAGAGCAGGCTTGCGAAAGCTATCGATATGCATTTTGCGGGCAGGATGATCAATTCACCAAATGATTACGACGTGGTGATTAAGCTCATACCGACAAAAATGACAATTATTTTGTCTGCATGAGATTATGTTCTATACAGGATAATAGATTTGCGTACAGAAAGAATGTGCTTCCTACGTCGATGCATCCGTCACAAGCGGCACTTATTGTTTCACTTGCAAAGCCGTATCTTAAGGAAACGGCACAAATCATGGATCCGTTCTGCGGAGTTGGTACACTGCTTATAGAGCGCGCACATTTAGTTCCGGCACGCGAGATATATGCTACAGATACCTATGGAGATGCAATCACTATGGGCAGAGAGAATGCTGCGTTTGCCAAAACAAGAATTAATTTTATACACAGGGATTTCTTTGATTTCAGACATGACTACAAATTTGATGAGCTGATTACGGATATGCCGGTTCGTAACCGACAGACCAAGGCGGAGATGGAGCTTTTTTACGAGAGGTTTTTCGACAAGGCCGCAGAGCATCTGGTATCCGGCGGAATCATAGTCATGTATTCAAATGAGATTGGGTTTGTGAAGAAACAAATCAGGCTGCGTGTCGAATACCGTCTGCTTCAGGAGACATGTATTCTCGATAAGAATGACTTTTATTTGTTTGTTATCAGATATGAGGATTGATTTGCGTGAGTTTTTAGGAGGAAAATATGTCAGATTCCAAGCTTTTTCAAAAAATACAGGATTATTTCTGCATGGTCAACGGAATATATTTGTCGTGTCTGACAAAAAAGGATGGAGTCATGACAGAGGTGTGTCAATGTAACGATAAATGGAAGAGTATGCTTACCTTTATTGGTGAGGAAAAATACGAAAACCTTCTTTTGAGACTGTCGGACTGCAGGGTTGAGAATCTCATAGATGAACCTCTGGATAAGGACTATATCAGGCTGTATGGTCTGATTGTAAGAGTGGACAATACCCACGATATATATTGGATTATAGCTGCGGTAATTGATGAGCAGATGTCTAATGATGAGAGAAACCTGCTTCCTGATGGCATAATTATTACCAGTGAAGCGCGTCTTAACAGAACAATTGAGTTCCTGGAAACTATGACCAGACAGCTTTTGATCACAAAGAGAGATGAGGATGCTGCGAATGAGGCACTTTCGCTTATCAGGAAGTCAGATGAGGAAATCAAGAAACAGTTTCATATGCTTGAGGCTATCAATTCTGTTATAAAACTGCTTGAGATGGGATGGATGGAAGCTTTACTGATATGGCTCAAAAAGCACTGGAGAGTGCAGTTACTACCATAAAGCTTACCGGTGCTTTTATCATCCGCAAAAACGTGGACGGCATGCATTTGGATGTGATTGTAAGCTATGGCAGAAAGCCGTTTGATACAATATCAATTACCGAGGTGCCTTTTTTCACCGGAAAGCCTTACATTATATCATCAGACTCTGTGATGCCGGAGAAATTCCGCCTTTTCATGGAGAAGCAGGCTATGAGGGCAGCTATATTCCAGCCTGTAAATATAGATAACAGGACTCAGATGTATGTGTGCTTTTTTGATGAGAAGGATGACAGAAGCTGGGAAAAATATGATGTGAAGTTTTTAAATGATACGAAGCGCGTCATTCAAAGTATTCTCACAAAAAAGATAACAACCAACTCGCTTGCAGGCTCCTATGCTTCGCTCGAAGCGATACTGGAAAACTCCGGCTGCGGTATATACGTGGCTGATATGTCTAAGTCAGAGATACTTTACATGAATAATTACTGTAAGCAGCTGCTTTCAAATATTATCGAACAGAACAAGCTGGAAAAATATATTTTTTCCCATACTGCAGAGAGCCGGAGCTTTACAGAGGTCTACGTGACGGAGGAGGACAAGTGGTTTGATATTCATCGCACAGGCATAGCGTGGGTGGATGGCCGCAAGGTGCAGCTTGTTACAATGTATGATATCACACAGAAGAAGCGTTATCAGCAGCGCATTGAGAACCAGGCCAATAATGATTTCCTGACAGGGCTATATAACAGGATGAGATGTGAGCAGGATCTGGCTAAGTTTATAGATGATTCAGTGAAAAACGACACCAGAGGTGCGATGATTTATATAGATCTGGATGATTTCAAGCATATAAATGACGGGCTTGGCCATCAGTACGGAGATGTGCTTTTAAAAGCTATATCGCATAGCCTGACACAGGTGAAGGGAATTGAGAACCACTGCTACAGGATGGGTGGCGATGAGTTTATCGTCATAGTGACAGGCAGCTCTGTTGACAGGCTGGAGAGTATCATTAATGATATACAGCAGATATTTGTCAGACCGTGGTTCTTGAGGGGAGAGGACTATTACTGTACAATAAGTGCCGGAGTGGCATTTTTCCCGACAGATGCAAGAACTGTGGAGGATGTCATAAGAAGAGCTGATATAGCTCTTTTCAATGCTAAGAAAGAAGGAAAAAACCGTATAGAGTTCTACAACGAGGGTATTGATGGCACAAGCACAAAGCGTCTTGACCTGGAAAAGCACATGAGAAAAGCCACAATGAATGAGTGCGATGAGTTCACCGTGTACTTTCAGCCGATTATAAACGTGAAGGGGGAGGATGTCTGTGCAGGTGCAGAGGCTCTTGTCAGATGGAATTCAGCAACCATGGGCTTTATAAATCCGGTTGACTTTATACCGCTTGCTGAGTATCTTGGGCTTATAAACCCGATCGGGGAGCATGTATTAAGAGAGGCGGCGAAGCACTGCAGGTACTGGAATGACATGGGACATCCTGACTACAAGGTCAACGTAAATCTGTCTGTGGTGCAGCTGCTGCAGAATGACATAGTCAAGAAAATCAAAGGCATAATTTATGAGGTGGGCATAGAACCGGGAAATCTGTGTCTTGAGGTGACAGAGAGTCTGGCAATCAATGACATGGTGCGCATGAAGCGGATACTCAGTGAGATAAAGGCGCTTGGTGTTAAGGTTGCACTGGATGATTTTGGAACAGGATATTCATCACTCAACCATATCAGGGAGATGCCTCTTGATATCATTAAAATAGATAAATGCTTCATTGAGCATCTTGGGGAGGATGATTTTTCTGATGCATTTGTCAAGATGGTTACAGAGCTTGCCAACACAATAGGAGTACATGTCTGCGTGGAGGGAGTTGAGACTGACAGGCAATATGCTATAATTAAGAAGATGGGAATATATTACATACAAGGGTATTTCTTCGATAAGCCAATGTGCATAGAAAGCTTTGAGGAGAAATATATCTGACGAAGAAGGTGTAACATGCACGAAGAAGATATAGAAAAAGCCCATGCTATTCATTTTGGAAGAAAAATAAACAGTGCACGAACTGTATCACGGCCAAGACCATAAAAGATAAAAGGCAGCGTGTCAAGATAGAGTTTTCGGGCACTGATTCGTACCAGGTCATATCAAGGTACTACAATATAGAAGGCAAGAACTACGTGATGGAGCTTGAATACATGAACAAGAAACACTGGATTGATGATATTCCTGTTCTCCTACAGTGTCTGGTCAATATACAGGACCGGATAAAGGCGGGGCTGGACTAGCTTAAATGCATAATAAAAGAAAAATATATGTAAAAATAGAAATTAAGTGTTGACATATTTGGTTTGATTTGATATTATATCAAAGTCGCGTGAGACAAGCGACAGAAAATCAAATATATGCGGAAGTGTCGGAACTGGCAGACGAGCAAGACTAAGGATCTTGTGATTATTGCAATCGTGTGGGGTTCAAGTCCCATCTTCCGCATTATAAAATTAAAAAGGGTTAAGCCTTAGGGCTTAGCCCTTTTTGATTTTAGAAGCGGAGCGGCCCTTGTCCCCATGGGTCCAAGGTCTCCGCTCCGCTTCGGTCGTTGCAGAACAGACGTCCCCCCGGACGTCTTGCAACCCATCTTCCGCAAGGCTCTGGTTGTGGTAGCTAAATTATACGGATTTCGCTCAAAATTGCATATTAGATCAGAAGGAGAGGATAATCTTATGAGTCAGAAAAAATACAGTTTATTATACCCGGATACAAATGCACAATACCGGACCTTAAGTGATGTGACTATGCATGATCTGGGGATGGATCAAATCTGCAAAAAGCTGTCAGCAAAGGAGCGGGAGCAGAACTACATCCAAAATGTGATGGCGCGTTTGTATGCAGATCCGGCGGTGACACAGTACCGCTGCGATATTTTCGAGGATGTCCTTCAACAGAAAAAAATGCGTGATGATCTTATGGAAATACTCGAGCGCATCAGCTTTCTGAGGGAGTACGGTAGCTTTAACCGGGAATATGATGAGAGTGCCTGCATCTGGGATCTGTTGCATCGGCTGGACGAGCTTAATGATTATATCAAGTGTGTGGATGCGCTTCATACATGTCTGGCAGCTTCGGACATTCATTCCGCAGGCTTTCTGGGTTTAAAAGCTTATGTGGAGAAAATCTATGCGGACAACGGATTTGCGGAACTGAAAAAAGATATCTCAGAACTGAAAATGGACACTTCACAGCTTAAGAGCATTACGGTAGGTATTAACTTGAATGACCGCTTTGAAGCGGACGGAATCGGTCTGATATCTGTAAACAGCAAATATTTTACCAAGTCCGGAATCCTGGGCAATTTTTATGACCATATTGCGTCAAAGGATCGGATTAATGAGGATACCATATGGAAAAAGAATTTCAAATTTCAGCCGTTTGATGTGAATGCAGACGCGGTGATTAGCACTCCTATGCAGAAGGTGATGGATACAGCTGTTATGCGGTCGGAAAGCCGGGGTGGCATTGTGAAGCTTCCCGAGGGAGATCAGGCAAAGGATGTGACTCGTTATACAGACCGAATCGTCAACCATATGATTTCCCATATGGTGAAAAGAGTCAGAGAAGTACTGAACAAATATGTTTCTATTACCATTACCGACATGACAGACTTGATTCCGGAGCTGCTCTACTATATCAAATGGGCGGAGTACATCCAAAAATTGCAGGAACAGGGCTTTACCTTTGCTAAAGCTTCTGTATATAAAGCGGGAGAAAATGAATCTGATCCGTATATGATGCAGGCACGTGGAATCTACAATTTAAAGCTTGCTGTTTTTGATACAGAGGAGTCCGGGAATATTGTACCGAATGATATGGATTTCGACCGGAATAGGAGAGTGTATATCTTAACAGGTGCCAACCGAGGTGGAAAGACGACAATTACACAGGCTGTTGGGCAGTTGTTTGTGTTGGCGCAGGGTGGCATATATATTCCGGGAAAAGCATTTACATTTTCCCCTGTTACAGGTATTTACACCCATTTCCCGGCAGATGAGGACAAGACATTGGATTTAGGAAGGCTTGGGGAAGAATGTAAGCGTTTTAAGGCAATCTATGAGGAGGCTGACAGCAGGAGTCTGCTCTTGATGAATGAATCATTTTCTACCACTTCGTTTGAAGAGGGATACTACATTGCCAAGGATAGTGTCAGGGCAATTTTACATAAGGGAATGAGGACCATTTATAATACACATATGCATAAACTGGCATTTGATGTGGAGGAAATGAATGAAGAACAGCAGAAGGCAGAGCACACAGATGGAAAAGCGTTTTCCATGATCGTGCACATGAAGGGGACAGAGCGTTCCTATCAGATTGAAGTGGCGCCTCCGGAGGGAAAATCCTATGCAAGTGAGATTGCGCAGAAGTACGGGGTTACTTATGAGATGCTGGTGAAATAAGAAAATGAGAAGTTTGATGTAGAACTTTCAGAGTTGGCAGAAAAGCAATATGATAAATAAGTTTTGCAAAGCATAGATATTTATTGGTTTATAGAGTGACTGGAAGTAGAGTCATCATAGAAGGTATATATCACGAATTACAAGATTATGAAAATTCAATCATGTAAATTAGGGAGGACAGTGTTGAGAGGACACTGTCCTTTTTGTATTATCTACACTATCGCTAGTCCCATATCAAAATCCTTGGCTATTCCCATCACTGACACCACATTTTTTCAGCGTTATTGTATTAAATGTAAGGAGGACATGAATTGTGTTGACACCCTATAATATAGGGCATAATATGCAAAACTTAAAATGCAAAGGATAAACTTGTTGACATGATGTGTGATACACAGTATACTATGTTTAACACATAGTGTGCAACACACAATACAGTGCAATAAACACAGTGAATTTAAATAAAGGATACTGAAGGGAGGAGATTTGATGAATTGTGATGAAATTGTTTCAGGAAAATTCCATAATGAATTTATTGTGGATCCTGTTCAGGGAGGAGCTGGCACATCTTTAAATATGAATGCCAATGAAGTAATTGCAAATCGCGCGATTGAGATACTGGGAGGAAAAAAAGGGCGATTATACAATTATAAATCCTAACGATGATGTGAATTGTGGACAGTCTACCAATGACGTGATTCCTACTGCCGGTAAAATGACTTCTCTTCGTTTGTTGCAGAATCTGAAAAAACAGCTTCTTCGCCTCTATGATGCTCTTAATGAAAAAGCTACAGAGTTTGATCACATAATAAAAATGGGGCGTACACAGATGCAGGATGCAGTACCAATTCGTCTGGGACAGGAATTTAAGGCATATTCGGTAGCAATCATGCGTGATATCCACAGAATGGATAAAGCAATGGATGAAATGCGGACTCTTAATATGGGAGGTACTGCTATTGGAACAGGAATTAATGCAGATGAGGGCTATCTGAGAAGAATTGTTCCAAATCTCACTGAAATATCGGGAATGGACTTTATACAGGCTTTTGATCTGATTGATTCCACTCAGAATCTGGATCCATTTGTAGCTGTTTCCGGTGCTGTGAAAGCATGTGCAGTAACTCTTTCCAAAATGTCAAATGATCTCCGTCTGATGTCCTCCGGTCCACGTACTGGTTTTGGGGAGATTAATCTTCCGGCAAAACAGAATGGTTCCTCTATTATGCCAGGTAAAGTTAATCCGGTTATTCCTGAAGTAGTGAATCAGGTTGCTTTTAATATTATTGGTAATGATGTTACCATTACCATGGCTGCAGAGGCTGGTCAGCTGGAATTAAATGCGTTTGAGCCGATTATTTTCTATTGCATGTTTCAGTCTATCGATACTCTTGGCTATGCAGTCCAGACATTGGTAGATAATTGTATTGTAGGAATTACGGCAAATGAAGAAAGATGCCGTTATCTGGTAGAAAACAGTGTAGGTATTATCACTGCAATCAGCCCCCATCTTGGATATCAGAAGGCTGCGGATATTGCAAAAAAAGGCAATTAAGACAGGCGAATCTGTAAGAAGTCTGATTCTGAAAGAAAAGCTTATGGACGAGGATGAACTTAATCGCATTCTGGATCCGATCCATATGACGGAACCTGGTATTTCCGGAAAAAGATTATCTTATAAAAAAATAAAGAAAAAAACAGGCGGGAAAATCTTCCCGCCTGTAAAATCGTCTGGACACATATCATATATAAATATGATTTTTTATATTTTTGAATTATTCGATTGATTTCAACCGGATTAGAACAGACCTGTGATCTTACCTGTCTCGTCTACGTCGATTCTCTCAGCAGCCGGAACTTTAGGAAGACCTGGCATTGTCATGATCTCGCCTGTAAGAGCTACGATGAATCCTGCACCAGCGGAAATCTTCAGGTTACGTACTGTAACTTCGAAGTCAGTAGGAGCACCCAGTTTAGTCTGGTCATCTGTTAAGCTGTACTGTGTCTTAGCTACACAGATCGGGCAGTTGCCAAAGCCAAGAGCTTCTAACTGTTTCGCCTGTTTCTGAGCGTTAGCTGTCAGAACTACTTTCTTACCGCCATATACTTTCTGAACGATCTGGTTCAGTTTGTCTTCGATAGAGCCTTCCAGTTCATATGCATAGGAGAAGTCGTTTGGTTCTTCAACAAGACGGATAACTTCTTCTGCAAGTTTGATTCCGCCTTCGCCGCCTTTTGCCCATACTTCAGAAAGAGCAACGTTAACGCCCAGTTCTTTACATTTAGCTTCTACAAAGTCAAGCTCTGCTTTTGTATCTGTAGGGAATGCGTTGATAGCAACAACACATGGAAGTTTGTATACGTTTTTGATGTTGGAAACGTGTTTTAACAGGTTCGGGATACCTTTTTCAAGAGCTTCCAGGTTTTCATTGTTAAGGTCAGCTTTAGCAACGCCGCCGTTGTATTTCAGGGCACGTACTGTAGCTACGATTACAACTGC
>ENA-OQJE01000082-OQJE01000082.1-human-gut-metagenome-genome-assembly--contig:-NODE-82-length-20781-cov-4.313353_pt1 | contig 20781 bp, 22 predicted proteins | sample MGYA00242594_ERZ504760 | MGnify/ENA primary metagenome ERZ504760 (study PRJEB26092, sample SAMD00036358) | human gut metagenome | host: Homo sapiens | study: EMG produced TPA metagenomics assembly of...
GTATGCCGAACTGGCTTCAGAATCTGATTGAAGTTATGCTGTATCATGAACTATATAAAAGAAGAAGTGATCATCGCAGGTCTCGCCACAGAATTTACTAATTGCAGATTTTGTGCTATGATAAAAACGATGTAGACACGAAGATTTTGGGATAAAAGTTAACATGATTATGGAAAAATAAGGGTGAAAATACGTATGAAGAATCTGATTTTTATAGGAATGCCGGCAGTTGGAAAGAGTACGGTCGGAGTGGTTGTCGCAAAAACGGCTGGGAATGGAATTTATCGATACAGATTTATTGATTCAGAAGCAAGAGGGACGTCTGCTCAGAGAGATTATAGCAGATGTGGGGGAAGATGGATTTCTTGCCATTGAGAATCAGGTGAATTGTCAGGTGAATGCCGAGCGCGCCGTAATCTCTCCGGGAGAAGTGTTGTATACTGCGAAGAGGCGATGAAAACATTTTAAAGAAATAGGAACAGTCGTATATTTGAAGGCTTCTTATCGCACAATAAAAGAGAGGATCCGCAGTCCGAAAAAGCGGGGAGTCGTGCTCAGAGAAGGGCAGACTTTCCGGGATTTGTATGAAGAACGGACAAAACTTTTTGAACAATATGCAGACCTTACGATATGCGAGGACGGCTGTCAGATTGAGGAAACGATCGATGCAGTTTTGACGCAGATCGAGGCGCTGGAAGAAAAAATGATTTTACAAATTGAAATTTTATGGTATAATAACTAATCGTATTATAGGGTAAAAAGGCGAATTATCGTTTCTTTTTGCTTTTATAAGGCGGGAGTAATGAAATTTAACAAGGGACTACGATAGAATTATCGATAATCGAGGTGCAATATGGAGCAGTATATTATCAAAGGCGGCAATCCGCTGGTAGGGGAAGTTGAAATCGGCGGAGCTAAAAATGCGGCACTGGCTATTCTCGCGGCAGCGATCATGACAGACGAGACCGTTCTGATTGACAATCTGCCGGATGTAAATGATATCAATGTGTTGCTGGAAGCGATTCAGGGAATCGGAGCAATGGTCAGAGAGTTGACAGACACACAGTTAAGATTAACGGAAGCGCAATTACAGACTTTAATATAGAATATGATTATATCAAGAAGATCAGAGCATCTTACTATCTTTTGGGTGCGATGCTTGGAAAGTACAAGAGAGCAGAAGTGGCTCTGCCGGGCGGATGCAATATCGGAAGCAGACCGATCGATCAGCATCTGAAGGGATTCCGCGCATTGGGTGCGGATGTGGATATTGAGCACGGCAAGATCGTGGCAGAAGCAGAGCATCTGAGAGGAACACATCTGATTTTTGATGTGGTATCTGTAGGAGCAACGATCAACGTGATGATGGCAGCAGCCATGGCGGACGGTCTTACGATCATGGAGAACGTTGCCAAGGAGCCTCATGTCGTAGATGTTGCGAACTTCTTAAACAGCATGGGAGCAAATATCAGGGGCGCAGGAACCGATGTCATCAGAATTGTAGGTGTGGAGAGATTACATGCTACAGAGTATTCTGTCATTCCGGATCAGATTGAGGCCGGTACATTCATGTTTGCAGTTGCGGCAGCAGGAGGCAACGTGCTGGTAAAGAATGTCATTCCAAAGCATCTTGAGGCCACCACAGCAAAGCTGTTGGAGGTAGGCTGCCAGGTAGAGGAGTTTGATGACTCAGTCAGAGTAATATCAGACGGACATTTAAGGCATACACAGGTCACAACACTTCCATATCCGGGTTTCCCGACAGATATGCAGCCACAGATGGCGGTGCTTTTGGGTATCGCTGAGGGCACCAGTACAGTGACAGAGAGCATATTTGAGAATCGTTTCAAGTATGTTGACGAGCTCACCAGAATGGGAGCTGATATAAAGGTAGAGAGCAATATAGCAATCATAAGCGGCGTGAAAAGATACACAGGTGCCAGAGTGAATGCACCTGACCTAAGAGCAGGAGCAGCACTGGTTATAGCAGGTCTTGCAGCAGAGGGAATCACAGTGGTTGATGATATCTACTATATCCAGAGAGGCTATGAGGCACTCGAGGAGAAGCTTACAAAGATTGGTGCAAAAATTGCCAGGGTAGAGGATGAGAAGGAGCTTCAGAAGTTCATACTCAAGGTATCGTAATAGATATATACGTAAAGCATGAAATGTAAACACAATATAAATGCAATATATAAAATAAGAACCGGCAGCATCTTACTGTAGATGCACGGTTCTTATTTTTGGTTATTTTATAATTTTTTTTGAGTAACTACTCCGTAATCCTTTTGATTATAAATCGGCTTACATCACAGATTTGATGAAAAACTCGCGGTTTGTGGACAAATCAAGTATACTGCCGTCATCAAAACGTACAATAGGGCGTGACAGTTCATGTGGGTTGAGCATCACAATATTACAGAACCGGCTATCGTTGAGCATTACACGGTTGCTCTGGTATGTGGTAGCAAGCTTTTTCAAAAACAAAAGCAGGAACTTTGTATTGTACTTTGTAAAACCTTCACTCTCAAAGCTTGATATGACAGCGAACGGACAAAGTGGTGCGCGATAGCGTCTGGCGGCAGTCATGGCATCATATACATCGGCGATGGCTGTTATCATGGCAAAGTCGTCAATCAGTGAGCTGTCAAGCTGTGAAGGATAGCCTGAGCCATCACAGCGCTCATGATGCATGAGGGCTGTGCGCTTTATTCTGGAGTCAATCTGCAGATCCCTAATCAAATCAAAACCAAACTGTGGGTGTTTTTTTATGAGCGCAAATTCTTCATCTGTGAGCTTGTCAGGCTTGTTTAGCACATCATCGGGAATCTTGCATTTACCGATATCGTGAAGTACTCCTGCGATAGTAAGCGTATTCACATCTGTCTTTTCCATATGAAGCCATCGTCCGATCATCCTTGTAATAAGCCCTACATTCAGACAGTGTGAGTACAACGGGTCTGCAATGGTGCGCATGTTGTAGAGCATGTCAAAGGTCTCGATTGTAGTGCCGCACGATGAGGAAAGGTCAATGACAGCAGTAAGAAGCGCAGCCTCATCAAAGGATTTTTCACCGGCACAGATTTTGCCAAAGGTATCCTTGATTTGATTTATGCATGTGAGGTATTTGAGCTGGAAGCCTAGGAACTCTTCTGAGGCCTGAACACGCTGGATGTTGGTCACCATCTCATGTGCGCGGGTTTTTGGTACAGGTTTTACCTTGTCTCGCTTTGCTGTATTTTCGCCGGCTTGCGGTGCTGCTGCATAGGATGGGTTTTGAATTGAGATGCTGCCTACCTTATATAGCTTCATTTTGTTGATGAGCTGACGGGTGAGTGGTGTGCCGGGCAGTGCAAGTATCTGCCCCAGAGGGGTCTTTATCGGTTCTGCTGCCACCATACCAATCTGCGCATCTTTTATGCTGATTTTAATCATGAGTTACTCCAAAAATTTATTTTGATATTGTGTGTTTAGTACTATAAATACAAATTTAAGTATAATTACAAAAATTATGAAAGTCAATAAAGGAAGAAAGAATAATTGCATAAAATAGCTTATAAATAATGAATAGGGTATCGAAAATGGATTATTGATAAATCTGTATCGAAAATGATACTTGACATATATATCATGTGGTAGTAATATAGCTGACAGAGATTTGAAAAATTCTATATTGTAACTTCTCTTATTCAGAGTGATGGAGATACAAAGGATCTATGAAGTCACGGCAACCCCGTTAGAAAACAGGAAGGTGCCAACCTGAGCGAGTAATCGAACAATAAGAGGATTTTTATTATCTTAATTTTAATCCACTTATTTGCAGTAAGTGGTTTTTTATTGGAAAAATATTGGTCACACAGTATGAAAGGAGCAACAGATAATTAATGGAGAAATTATTATTTACATCAGAATCAGTAACTGAGGGACATCCGGATAAGCTCTGCGATGCAGTATCAGATGCCATCCTTGATGCATGCATACAGCAGGACCCGATGAGCCGTGTCGCATGTGAGACAGCAAGCTGTACAGGCTTCATCCTTGTAACAGGAGAGATTACCACAAAGGCACAGCTTGATATTCCTGCAATCGTCAGAAAAACAGCACTTGAGATCGGATATGATGACGGAAAGAAGGGACTCGACGGAAACTCATGTGCAGTAATGGTTTCAATCGACAAGCAGTCTGCTGATATCGCCATGGGAGTTGACAAGGCACTCGAGGCAAAAGAGGGCGACCTTACAGACAACCTCGACACCGGAGCCGGAGATCAGGGAATGATGTTTGGATATGCTACAAATGAGACTGAGGAGTATATGCCATACCCAATCGCACTCGCTCACAAGCTTGCATTCCAGCTCACAAAGGTTAGAAAAGACGGCACACTTACATACCTTCGTCCGGACGGAAAGACACAGGTTTCAGTAGAGTATGATGAGGCAGGAAAGCCGGTAAGACTTGAGGCAGTTGTACTTTCAACACAGCACGACGAGGATGTTACCCAGGAGCAGATCCATGAGGACATCAAGAAATATGTATTTGATCCAATTCTTCCAAAGGATATGATTGACGATGAGACAAAGTTCTTTATCAATCCTACAGGACGTTTCGTAATAGGTGGACCACACGGAGATGCAGGTCTCACCGGTCGTAAGATTATCGTAGACACCTACGGTGGATATGCACGTCACGGCGGCGGAGCTTTCTCAGGAAAGGATTGTACAAAGGTAGACCGTTCAGCAGCATACGCAGCACGTTACGTAGCAAAGAACCTTGTAGCAGCAGGATTTGCTGACAGGTGTGAGATTCAGCTTTCATATGCTATCGGTGTTGCACAGCCAACATCTATCATGGTTGATACATTCGGCACAGGAAAGCTTGCAGATGACAGAATCGTTGAAATCGTAAGGGAGAATTTCGACCTTCGTCCGGCCGGAATCATCAAGATGCTTGACCTCAGAAGACCTATCTACCGCCAGACAGCAGCATACGGACACTTCGGACGTACAGATATCAAGCTGCCTTGGGAGGCACTTGATAAGGTTGAGGACCTCAAGAAGTATCTCTAAACAATATGTGGGGCTTCGCGCTTTTCAGGTTGTGAGCGCCGGATAGTATACATTATATTTCTTAGAAAAAGTTAGAAAGAATTTAGAGAAAATTTAGACAGAAGTTATCGGATATATGATATAATTAAGTCATGGGACTGACATTGAGTCGGTTTCCATGGCTTTTTATTTTCAGGAGGAACGGATATGAGCAGAATTTTGATAGTAGAGGACGAGGTTGCAATTGCTGATCTTGAGAAGGATTACCTGGAGCTGAGCGGCTTTGAGGTAGAGGTGGAGAATGATGGCACAAGCGGTCTCGCAAGGGCTTTGGCGGAGGATTTTGATCTGTTTATTCTTGACCTTATGCTGCCGGGCATTGATGGCTTTGAGATTTGTAAGCGGATTCGTGAGAAAAAGAACACACCGATACTCATGGTTTCAGCAAAGAAGGATGATATCGACAAGATAAGAGGACTCGGACTCGGCGCAGATGATTATGTCACAAAGCCGTTTTCACCATCAGAGCTTGTTGCCAGGGTAAAGGCTCATCTGGCCAGATATGAGCGCCTGATCGGAAGCGCCACACCTGAAAATGACATCGTTGAAATTCGTGGCATCAAGATTGACAAAACAGCCCGCCGTGTGTGGGTAAACGGAGAGGAAAAGCAGTTTACCACAAAGGAATTTGATCTGCTCACATTCCTTGCGGAGAATCCAAACCATGTATTTACCAAGGAGGAGCTCTTTAAGGAAATCTGGAATATGGATTCGGTCGGAGATATCGCGACAGTCACTGTACATATCAAGAAGATTCGTGAGAAAATCGAGATGAACACTGCAAAGCCTCAGTACATAGAGACTATTTGGGGCGTGGGATACAGATTTAAGCTGTAGTGATTTTTAAAAAATATAGTAGATATTGTAGTATTAATAGGACATATCAAATTCAAATGCGAAAGGATATGTCCTTGTTGTATATATAAAGTGGCTTATTAATTTATTCAAATGGAGAATACTATGAAGATAAAAACAAAACTTGCTATATCATTCTGTATAATTATTTTTGTGCCTGTTGTGCTCACCAGTATAGTGCTTGTGGGTTTCAATAAGATTCAGCTAAAGGCCATAAACAAGACATATGGCATGGAGGATGCGGGCATGCTCGCACTCACTGACACGGTGCAGTTTCTGAACAAGGTGACAGGGCGCACATATGATGAGCTCGAGAAGACATCGCTCATAGAACCATCCAGGCTTCTTGATAGTGATTATCTGACTAAGATAAATAAGAAGCTGGAGAAGAAGTATTCATATCTCATAGTGAAAAGTGAAGGAGAGCTCATTTTCAATGGTGGAATTGACAATGATGATATTTTGAGAAAGCTTCCGCGAATATCCAATAAGCAGAGCAGCTCTGATGTGAGCAGCTATATGGACAGTGATGACAAGGTGCTAATAAAGCAACTTAATTTTCGTGACAGTGATGGTGACGAGGCGAGTCTTTACATAGTGACATCAACCGCGTGTGTGATCCCTGAGGTCAGGACTGTTTTGATAGAGGGAGCATTTGCACTTGTATTGATACTTCTTACTACGGCTGCCATGCTTATAGTGTGGATATACAGGAGTATCATCACACCGATAGAGAGGCTGCGTATTGCCGCTGAAAATATCAAGGATGGTAATCTGGACTTTGAGCTTGAGACGAGCCCGAGCGACGGAGAGATTGGCGAGCTGTGTACTGCGTTTGAGCAGATGCGTGCCCGCCTCAAGAAAAATGCCGAGGAAAAGGTTACGAATGAGTCTGAAAACAGAGTGTTAATCAGCAATATCGCGCATGATTTAAAGACTCCTATTACTGCGGTAAAGGGCTACGCCGAGGGCATACTTGACGGAGTGGCAAACACCCCTGAAAAGGTAGATAAATACGTCAGAACCATTTACAATAAGGCAAACGATATGGATAAGCTCATTAATGAGCTGACACTTTACTCGAAGATTGATACGAACAGGATTCCATATAATTTTGCGAAGATAAATGTCACAGATTATTTTAACGACTGTGTTGAGGAAATAGGACTCGATCTTGAGGCAAAAAATATCAGGCTTTCATATGAGAATCATGTGGATAGCAACGTGCTTATCATTGCTGATCCGGAGCAGATTCGCCGTGTGATTAATAATATAGTCGGCAATTCGGTGAAGTATATGAACAAGACACAAAGCTATATAGATATCAGGATAAATGATGTTGGTGACTTCATACAGGTTGAAATCGAGGACAATGGACGAGGAATCGACCAGAGAGATATGCCATATATTTTTGACAGATTTTACAGAGCGGATGCATCGAGAAATTCGGCTACCGGAGGCAGCGGCATAGGACTTTCCATCGTAAAGAAGATTATAGAGGATCACGGCGGCAAGATATGGGCTACCAGCAAAGAGGGTGATGGAACTACCATGTTTTTCGTAATCAGAAAGTATCAGGAAACACAGGATATGAACCGGCAGTAAACAGGATATTGACATAAAAAGTAAAACTATAATTAAGAATAACAGTTAGATATTAAAATTTAAAATTAAGAGCTCCCGATTGACAGCGCAAATAGTGTTGTCAGCCGGGAGCTTTAATGTATTTTTTATTTAAAATAAGTTAAGGAAAAATACATAAAATATTTGAAAAATAAAGTCTGACGTAGTAAAATAGTAACATTGCACGAAAGAACCATGGAGAAATCGAAAGGGGGACAAACATGCATAAATTCAGACAAAAATATATAGGAGACAAAGCATTTTATAAGCGATATCTCATGCTGGCCATACCAATGATAATCCAGAATGCAATCACAAATCTGGTAAGCTTTCTGGACAACATTATGGTAGGACAGCTTGGTACAGAGCAGATGTCAGGAGTAGCAATCGTAAACCAGCTCATATTTGTGTACAATCTGGCTGTATTTGGGGCGGTGTCAGCGGCAAGTATATTCGGAGCACAGTATTTTTGGCAAGGGAAATCATAAAGGGCATATGTATTCCTTCAGATTCAAGCTGTATGCAGCGCTGCTTGTTACAGCAATAGCGATGACACTGTTTATCACGAACGGAACAGGTTTCATATCACTTTATCTGACAGATACGGCAGGAAACGGTGCCACGGAGGTAGCACTGGCATATGGAAAGGAATATCTGGAAATTGTTATGATAGGTCTCATACCGTTTGCGGTGACGCAGGCCTATGCGACAAACATAAAGGAAACAGGACAGACTTTTGTACCGATGGTTGCAAGCTTTGCAGCAGTTGGAAGCAATGCGGTGCTTGATTTTCTGCTCATCTTCGGAATAGGACCGATACCAAAGCTGGGTGTGGCGGGAGCCGCTATTGCCACTGTGATGTCGCGATATATTGAGACAATAATAGTTGTGCTGTGGGCGCATAAAAACAGGGATAAGAATAGATATCTCGAGGGCGCTTACAGAGGAATAGGAATGCCGTTTGGTGAGTTTAAGACTATATTCATCAAGGGACTGCCACTCATGCTCAATGAGCTTTTATGGGCAGCAGGCATGACAACGGTTACACAGTGCTATTCAGTACGTGGGCTCTCGGTAATCGCAGGTTTAAACATTGCGACAACGATAACAAACCTTTTCAATATCGTGTTTATACAGCTTGGCGCATGCATCAGCATAGTTGTAGGGCAGTATCTTGGAGCCGGTGAGCTTGAAAAGGCAAAGGATGCGGATAACAAGATGATAGTGTTCAGTGTGTTTTGCTGTTCTATAATGGCGGCGGTCATGCTTCTGGTAGGCGGACTTTTCCCTCAGATATATAACACAACCGATGAAATCAAATCACTCGCAACAAGCTTCATAGCGGTATCAGCGATAATTATGCCGTTTTGTGCATTTACACATTCGTCGTATTTCACACTCCGCTCAGGAGGCAAGACACTGGTCACATTTCTGTTTGACTCCGTATTTACGTGGGTGATAGTGGTGCCGGTGGCATTTGTGCTTGCCAAATACACAGCACTTGGCATAGTAGCGGTGTACTTCCTCGTGCAGGCCACAGAGCTGATAAAGGTAGTCATCGGATACTTCATGGTGAAAAGCGACGTGTGGCTCGTGCAGATGGTATAGGAATGTAAGTCATTATCTTGCGGAAAAGTAAAATAAAAGTTATACTGTAGCAAAAGTCAGCATAACAGTTCTAATCCAGAATGAAACGGAGCATAAAATGAGCGAAGAAAAACAGCACAAGCGCCGCGTGCATTATAGCGGAAAATATCCCAAAAAAATTTGAGGAAAAATACAAGGAATTAAACCCGGAAAAATACAAGGATACAATTGAGCATGTCATCAGCAAGGGAAATACCCCTGCGGGCATGCACATATCCATAATGGTAAAAGAAATCATAGATTTTCTGGACATAAAGCCGGGACAGACAGGCTTTGATGCCACACTCGGATACGGTGGCCACACAAGGGCAATGCTTGAAAAGCTTGAAGGACATGGACATATGTTTGCTACAGATGTTGACCCAATCGAGTCTGAAAAGACAAAAAAGCGTCTCGCGGAAGCAGGTTTTGGAGAGGATATTCTCACCATAAAGCTTCAGAACTTCTGCACAATAGATGAGATTGCAAAGGAAGTAGGAGGCTTTGATTTCATACTTGCCGATCTGGGAGTTTCATCAATGCAGATAGATAATCCTGAGCGTGGATTTTCGTTTAAGGTGGATGGACCGCTGGATCTGCGTCTTAATCCAAATGCCGGTATCAGTGCAGCAGAGCGGCTTGATAATATATCCCGTGAGGAGCTTTCGGGTATGCTCTATGAGAACTCAGATGAGCCGTATTGCGAGGAGCTTGCAAAGGCAATCACAGACGAAATCAGGAAGGGCAACCGCATAGATACGACCACAAAGCTTCGTCACATTATAGAGCAGACACTCGATTTTCTGCCTGAAAAGGATAAGAAGGACATCATCAAAAAGACCTGTCAGCGCACATTCCAGGCGCTTCGCATAGACGTAAACCATGAGTTTGAGGTGCTATATGAGTTTATGGAAAAGCTTCCGGGAGCATTAAAGCCCGGTGGAAGAGCTGCCATCCTTACCTTCCATTCAGGAGAGGACAAGCTGGTCAAAAAGGCACTCAAGGCAGGATATAAAGCAGGAATATACAGCGACTATTCCAAGGATGTGATTCGTCCATCAGCACAGGAATGTGCTCAGAACGGACGTGCCAGGTCCACGAAGATGCGCTGGGCGGTCCGTGCGGAATAGAAAAGAATAAAAATAGTTCTAAAACACTATTGCTTTATTGAGAAAAATAGTCTACTATGAACGTGTTATATGACTGACGGATAAGTGGAATAACCACATGAAATATAACAAATAAGAGCCGACCGTCTGGGCGATAAACCCGGACAGTTGGCTCTTTTTGATTATAAAATCAGCCATAGTCGTATAAATAACCAGGGAATGTATCTACAAAAGAAACAACAGGGATATTGACAAAAATACTGTAGTAAGTATATACTAACCACAGTTAAACGAAACTAATCAAACGAAGTAACATTCATACATTTTAAGGAGGATATTACAATGATAGAAATGAAAGAGTGGGATGGATTTGAAGGACGTCTTTGGAAAGAGGAAATCAACGTCCGTCAGTTTATTCAGGACAACTACACTCCATACGACGGAGATGAGAGCTTTTTAGCTGATCCGACAGATGCTACAAACAAGCTGTGGGATGCGCTTCAGAAATTACAGAAAGAGGAGCGTGCCAAGGGCGGAGTTCTTGACATGGAGACAGAGGTTGTAACAGGAATCACAGCTTACGGCCCTGGATATATAGATGAGTCATTAAAGGACCTCGAGCAGATTGTAGGTCTTCAGACAGATAAGCCGTTAAAGAGAGCATTCATGCCTTACGGTGGAATCAAGATGGCGGTGCAGGCTGCTGAGACATATGGTTACAATGTAAGCGACAAGCTCAAGGAGATTTTCACAAAATATCATAAGACACACAACACAGCAGTATTCGATGCATACACACCTGAGATGATGAAGGTTCGTCATGCAAAGATCCTTACAGGTCTTCCTGACACATACGGCCGTGGACGTATCGTGGGCGATTACCGTCGAGTAGCATTATACGGACTTGATTATCTCATCGAGGAGAAAAAGAAGGATAAGGCAAACTGTGGCTGTGGACAGATGACAGATGATGTTATCCGTTTAAGAGAGGAAATCGCAGAGCAGATTAAATGTCTTGAGGATATGAAGAAGCTTGCAGAGATTTACGGATATGATATCTCAAGACCTGCAACAAACGCAAAAGAGGCAGTTCAGTGGTTATACTTCGGATATCTTGCAGCAATCAAGACACAGAATGGTGCAGCAATGTCAGTAGGACGTGTATCTACATTCCTTGACATTTACATCAAGAGAGATATGGACAAGGGCATCCTCACAGAGCAGGAAGCACAGGAGCTCATCGATCATTTTACAATGAAGCTTCGTATGGTTAAATTTGCACGTATCCCTTCATACAACCAGTTATTCTCAGGTGATCCTGTATGGGCAACACTTGACGTGGCAGGAACAGGTGTGGACGGACGTTCAATGGTTACAAAGACCGACTTCCGTTTCCTCCATACATTAGAGAACATGGGACCTGCACCGGAGCCAAACCTCACAGTATTCTACTCATCAAAGCTTCCTCAGACCTTCAAGGATTATGCAGCCCGCATCTCAATTGAGACAAGCTCAATCCAGTATGAGAACGATGACGCAATGAAGCCGGTATGGGGCGATGATTATGCAATCTGCTGCTGTGTATCTGCAACACAGACAGGTAAAGAGATGCAGTTCTTCGGAGCACGTGCGAACCTTGCAAAATGTCTCCTCTACGCTATCAACGGTGGTGTTGATGAAAAATCAGGTGAGCAGGTAGGACCAAACTACGCACCTATCACAGCAGAGTACCTTGACTATGACGAGGTAATGGCGAAATACGACAAGATGATGGACTGGTTAGTAGACATCTATGTAAATACATTAAACCTTATCCAGTACATGCATGACAAATACTACTATGAGGCAGCAGAGCTTGCACTCATGGATACAGACTTAAAGAGAACATTTGCAACAGGAATCGCAGGATTCTCACACGTAATCGATTCTCTTTCAGCAATCAAATATGCAAAGGTTAAGGTAGTACGTGATGAGAGCGGACTGGCAAAGGATTTCGAAATTGAGGGAGAGTTCCCTAAATACGGAAACGATGATGATCGCGCGGACGAAATCGGAGTATGGCTTCTTAAGACATTCATGGACAAGTTAAAGAAGCATCACACATACCGTGATTCAGAGCCTACAACATCAATCCTTACAATTACATCAAACGTAGTATACGGAAAAGCTACAGGAGCAATGCCTGACGGACGTAAAGCCGGAGAGCCACTCTCACCGGGAGCAAACCCATCATACGGCGCAGAGCAGAACGGACTTCTCGCATCCTTAAACTCACTCACAAAGCTTCCATATGAGTGGGCACTTGATGGAATCTCAAATACACAGACCATCAATCCGGGAGCACTCGGAAACAACGAGGGAGAGAGAATCGACAACCTTGTAAACGTAATGGACGGATACTTCGATCAGGGTGCACATCACCTTAATGTAAACGTATTCGGTAAAGAGAAGCTCATCGATGCAATGGAGCATCCTGAGAAGGAGGAGTACGCAAACTTCACAATCAGAGTATCAGGATACGCAGTTAAGTTCATCGACCTCACAAGAGAGCAGCAGCTCGATGTAATCTCACGTACATGCCACGAGAGAATGTAATATAAAAAAATATCCAACATTCCAGAATGTGCAGGCCAAGTGCCTGCATATTCTGATTTTCAAATAAACTGCATATGTACTAAATAACACCACAGCGTAAGGAATTTTCGGCAACCCGCCGACCGGGACTTAGCAATGCGAATTTCGCAGGGCTTAGAGGCTGTTAGAATTATGAACACAGCCAGCGATGCCCATGCATGGACGCATGGGCAAGGCGTTATGCGCCATGGAAGGCGCGTAAAAGCCGGTCGCGTCAAGCATAGAAAACCAAAATCATAATTCATACAGCCTCTTAGCCCGAAGAACCTGAGCATTGCAAAGTCCCGGTCGGCGGGTTGCCGAAAATTCCGTACCATAAAAATAAAAGTAGCAGCAACAACAACCTAAAGGAGGAAAAACATGGGAGAAACACTAGGAAGAGTACACTCGGTAGAAAGCTTCGGTTCAGCCGACGGCCCGGGAGTGAGATATATAGTATTTTTGAAGGGCTGCAATATGCGCTGTAAATACTGCCATAACCCGGACACATGGGCCAAATGCGGCGAAAATGACGGTGCAAAGCTGATGACACCGCAGGAGGTGCTAAAGACCGCCATGCGCTATAAAGCGTACTGGAAGCAAACAGGTGGCATCACAGTAAGCGGAGGTGAAGCACTTTTGCAGATAGACTTTGTCACAGAGCTATTTAAGCTTGCAAAGGAAAAAGGTGTAAACACATGCCTTGACACATCAGGAAATCCATTTACCGTGGAAGAACCGTTTTTCGGCAAATTTAATGAGCTGATGAAATATACAGATCTCTTCATGCTGGACATCAAGCATATAGATGACGAGGAGCACAAAAAGCTTACGGGACAGACAAATAAGAATATCCTTGATATGGCACAATATCTCTCAAAAAACGGTAAAAAAATAGTGGATACGTCATGTGCTTGTGCCTGGAATCACCACGGATGAGAGATATTTAAAGCAGCTTAGAGAGTTTATCGACACACTTAAAACAGTGGATAGGGTTGAGGTGCTGCCGTACCACACACTTGGGGTGTTCAAGTGGAAGGAGCTTGGTATACCATACCAGCTTGAGGGGGTGGAGCCTCCGACAGAGGAACAGATAGAATGTGAAAAAAGAATATTAAATTGTCAGAATTAGTTTTTAAATATCATTGCTAATAACTCACTAAGTTGATAAAATATGATAAGTAACTATTATTTTACACCGATGCGGCCTTCGTTTGTATGTGAGGTGACACTTGGCTATATGCTTGCGTATCGCAACTGTAAATGTGCTGAACAGTTAAAATTTAAAATAACAATTTGCGGGAGTTACAACATGGGAAAACCAGATATCATTTACGAAGACAACGACATAATCGTCTGCTACAAACCGGCGGGAATTGCTACACAGACCAGGCGTATAGGGCAGCAGGATATGGAGAGCTTCATAAGAAATTACAGGGCGGCTAAAAATGAGCCGCCTTATGTCGGCATAGTGCACAGGCTCGACCAGCCGGTAGAGGGAGTGATGGTATTTGCCAAGAATCAGAAAGCAGCGGCTTCTTTAAGCAGACAAATAAAGGAGCATACAACCGAGAAATATTATCGTGCGGCAAGCAGAGGACAGGGAGTGTCAGGAACAGCAGTGGAAGAGGAAGAGGCATGGCATACTCTCACAGATTATATCTCATTCGACAAGCGTACCAATACATCAAAAATCACAAGCGAAAAAGACAGGCTGGCAAAAAAAGCAGTGCTTCAGTACAGGGTGATATCAGTGACACCGGATAGGGACAGCTCCCAAAATGAATGCATTAGAACAGAATTTGACATAAAGCTGCTCACAGGAAGGCATCATCAGATACGTTTGCAGCTTGCACATATCGGCTATCCTCTGATTGGGGATACAAAGTATGGGAAGCCTGCCTCAAATAACTCAGGAACGGGAAGCAAATCAGGACGCACCGGTGGCGGTGTAAGGGAACAGCTTGCACTTTGCTCCTACAAGATTGTTTTTGACCATCCTGCTACAGGGGAGAGAATGACATTTGAACTACCATAGTGCTGTTGGGAATAATATGAATTAAAAGACCATACATTCAGAAAACAACTGAGTGTATGATCTTTTTTTATATGGAGAAAAAATACTGTTGACAATATTGTTTATATCATCTATTATAAGTTCATAGGTTAGTTACTTAAGTAATTAACCATATAACCATACCGCAAATATGAGCGAAATTAGCTGCGTAGCAGCGATGCTAAACAGAGTGTAGATAAAGCACAAGTATCGTGCGCTTTTGCGAATGAGTGTGGTGGTTTTGTATAGTTACGAAAATAAAAAGTACAACAAGCATAGCATAGAGAGGAGGCGGAGCATGTGAACGAAATTCTGAATCAGGAGAAATCAATCTATATTCAGATAAGCGAAATGATAGAAAACGACATACTGCGGGATGTGCTTTTGGAGGATGAGCGCGTGCCGAGCACAAATGAGCTTGCAAAGCTGTATGCAATAAATCCGGCTACAGCGGCAAAGGGCATAAATATACTTGTGGATGCAGGAATTTTGTATAAGAAAAGAGGGATTGGAATGTTTGTGAGTGACGGAGCAAAGGAAGTAATAAGGACAAAGCGGAAAGCCCAGTTTTATGAGAATTATGTCAGTGAGATTGTGAATGAGGCAAAGACACTTGGTATTACAAAGGCTGAATTAATAGCAGGAATCGAGAAGAATTTTGAAGATTAAAGGAGAATAATATGGGAACAATAAAATGCACTGATTTATGTAAAAATTACAGGCAAAAGAAGGTTTTGGACAATGTAAATCTCACAATAGAGGAGGGAAAGATTTATGGTCTGATAGGACGAAATGGCGCCGGCAAGACAACACTGCTTTCCATCATTTCGGCGCAAAATCCGGCTAGCTCAGGAGATGTTACCCTCGATGGGGAGCAAATCTGGGAAAATGAGAAAGCTCTCTCTGATATATTTTTTTCGAGAGAACTTTCTGCTAATACAATGAGCGGAGCAAACAACTTAAAGGTAAAGGAATATTTGAAATATGCGCAGTGTTTTTTAAAGAATTGGGATAATGATTACGCAAACGAGCTGCTGGCACGTTTTGGCCTGGATAAAAATCAGAGTATAAATAAGCTCTCAAAGGGAATGATGTCAATGGTTACAATAGTTGTGGCACTTGCGAGTAAGGCAAAATTCACATTTTTGGATGTAAACTGGTGTAACAAGATAGCCTGTATATAGAGTGTATACAGTTGATGTGGAATAGAATATAGGTACTGTATGCACAGATAATGAAAGAATATGTGTATGTAGTAGGGGAATATTGAATGGTTAATATAGATAGTAAAAATAATATAGATGGAAAGAAAAAGAACTGGTTTATATCCGATAAGAATATAGACTAGTTCTTTTTTTAGAGATTATTATATACACACAGGGAGTAGGTGAATGTCGAATTACAGTAGCCCGTCAAAGAATGCATTGATATCTGTATGAAAGATCTTTGCCAGAGCGACTAACTCAGACACTTTGATGTTCATGCGGTTTGTTTCCAGTTTGGCATAAGTGCTTTTAGATATGACAATACCCATGAGATCCAATTTTGCAATGACCTGGTCTTGCGTTAGATTATTTTTGTATCTGAGAGATTGAATATTTTTACCGATATCCATATCTGGTCTGATTTTCTGCATAATACGTTCTCCTTAAAAAATGAAAGTTTCGTTATTTGGAAACATATATATTGATTCTAATGGGTTAAAATTTTATAATGTTTCGTAATAAAGAATTATTTCTGAAAGGGGACAATCTATGAGCGAAAGTGAGAAAGAAAAAAAGATTTTCTTGAGTTACTGTGGCAGCAGGGATCAGGAATTATTGACGGGCAGAAAAAAGATGACATTGGGGGATATGGAGAGGTTTTCATTTCTAACAGAATTCTTTGGCTTGGAAAGTTATGGATTAAATTTATGGAAAGAGTTTGGCGATGATGTGGAAGAACCATTGGATGCACTGATCAAGTTATTAGATGAATGGGAATATGAAAACGATACGTGGATCGATGATGATGGAAGATTAGAAAGATGGCTGGTTGAATTTCAAAAGCATGCGCCAACGAAAGAGAAAAGAGAGAAGCTCCGAAAAATGATTGATTTAAAATATAAGAAGAGAGGATTACCATATCCAACAGAGGCAGACTTCGATTAAGGGGTCTGCTTTTCTTTCGCTATTTTTGAAGGAGGTGATGCAGGTGGAGGTAAGTATCCATGAACTTTTAGCGGCAGCAAGGGAGGCGGTGAAATCAGATTATATCAAAGGCGAAAGCATTTTATGTGAAACCAGATATCATCCGGATACCCATTACATGGTAGAAATAGAGATGTTAAAAACAGATAACACGCTGGGGAAAAAAGGAGCATATATCCGGAAATTTTTGACGGAAGTTGAGTATTCCTCCATGCTACAAAAGCAGGAAGAACATCTCATAAAAATAAAAAGACAGGCCATTGTTCAAAAAGGAACATTGCGATATATCCCTCTCCCGGACAGGCTGGACAGCCGCCGGAAGAGGGATATTTTTTAACCGGCTGGGAAAGAACAGGGAGTGTTCCTCAAGCAGCAGCGGTATGAGAACTCCAGAGTTTCCGCAGGTTTTTGGGGGTGTGAAAAACTTAGAAAAGTGTTCAAAACAGGCACTTTTGCAACGATCCGTTGCAGCAGAAAAAGGGTTCTTGGCTTTATGCCAGACGAAAAAATGAAAGAAGGGTGTGATTGTGATGATAGTAGGAATTGATCATGGGTATTATGCGATCAAGACAAAACATGTGTCTTTTCCCAGTGGCATTATTCAGTACGATTATGAGCCGTATACCATGCAGAATGTTCTGCAGTATCAGGGAAAGTATTATGTCTGTGGTACAGGGAGACAGACACTGGTAAAAAATAAAACGTCCAATGATAATTATTATCTGCTGACGTTGGCAGCCATTGCAGAGGAAATCAAACATCGGAAAGCGGAACGAAAGACAGAGGTAATTCTGGCTGTCGGACTTCCGCTTTCAAGTTTCGGAAGAGAGAAACAGGGATTCAGGGAGTATCTGTTGCGGAAAGAGCAGCCAGTGCGATTTTTATATGAAAGTGAGTTATATGAGATAACAATAAAAGATGTGAAACTGTTCCCACAGGGATACTCTGCGCTTGCTCTGCATCCAGAGTATCTGAAGAATGAACCGTCTGTTCTGCTTGTTGATATTGGTGGCTGGACCGTTGACCTTATGAGGCTGGACAATGCTGTTCCGAATGCAGCAACGTGCAGGAGTCTGGAGCTTGGAGTGATCCGATGCATTGATGAGACAGCAGAACAGGTGCGTAGAAATACCGGACTGTCTGTAACAGAAACTCAAATTGAGCGTGTGCTTCGGGGAGAATCTTGCAGTATGGCAGAAGAGGCCAGACGGATCATACAGGAAAACGGACGGAAATATATAGAAAGAATACTGTCTGCGGTGACAGAATCCGGGTTTGATCTCCGGGCAGTACCCACCGTATTTATGGGGGGAGGCTCCGCAATTTTAAAACGCCACGTGACCGCACAGGACGCGATTTGCCGCCCCGTTTTTATAGAGGACGTCCATGCCAACGCAACAGGGTATGAACGGATTGTAGAGCAGATGTGGACGAGATGACACGCCCGGTATATTCGTTCCGCCCGAACCTGAAAAATCCAGAACACCAGAGGGCATGGGAGAAATTTCAAAGTGTTCCAGAAGGGCAGAAAAGCCAGTATCTGGTTCAGGCAATTCTGGAAAAAGAGGATCGAAAATGGCTGGAAGAAGTCATTCAAAAGACGATAAAAGAAAGTGTTCGGGAATTAGGAATATGTGGCACTACGGAACAATTGAAAACGAAACCATCATCGGAAGAAATACCAGATCAGATGATGGATTTTTTATCTCAAATGGAAAATTTGTAAAGGGGGTGAGGCCTATGATTGCACGATACATACATTGTTGGATCTGCTAGGGGTAAGGAATAAAATGCATCGTTATCTTTGGTGGGTATTGTGAATAGCTTTCCATGCGGCTTTGGAGTATGTTGTGTGTAGCGAAAGAGAAAGGAGAAAGGTTATGGCAGAGATGAAAAATATCTGCGGAAAGATCCCGATGGACTTACATGAGAAAGTAAGAGAAGAGATTGAACTCACAGAAAGCAGCACACAAAAATTTTTACAACAGGTCATTGAAGAACATTTCAACAGACTGGAAGGAAAAGGAGAAATAAGCATGGGAGCGGTAAGAACAGTAGCAGTACAGGTATCAGAGGAATTATTCCAGAGATTAAAAGTAGTCATCGGAAAGAAACACATGAAACAGAAAGACTTCTTAATTCAGATTATAGAAGAAGCACTGGAAAAGGCAGAGGCCGAATGGCAAAGCAAAGATCAGCCTGAAGAATCCGAACAGACAACCGGAGAATTGGGAACAGAAGAAACTCAACCGGAAGAAAGCACTGAGCCGGAAAGGGAAAGCGAACCAGAAGAGGAAAGCGAGCCAGAAGTAGAAAGCAAACCAGAAGGAGAGAGCGAACCGAAAGAGGAAAACAAACCAGAAGGGGAGAGCGAACCGAAAGAGGAAAACGAACCAGAAGGGGAAAGCGAAACGGAAGAGGAAACTGAACCAGAAGGAGAAATTGATCTGGAAGAAGAAACCAAAGCAGAAGAACCAACAGAATGGTAACCAATCGATACAGAATAACGAAGGGCGGTATGAGAAATCATGCCGCCTGTTTTTATCAGCAAAAAGGAGGTTGATAGCCGCAACCATTCAATTTTTTGATCTCTTTAGCGGAATCGGGGGATTTCGTGAAGGCTTAAGACGGGCAGGAAACTTTGTCTGTGTCGGACATTGCGAGGTGGATACTTATGCGGATAAGAACTACCGATTGCTGTTTGATACAGAAGGGGAGTGGTATTGTAATGACGCAAGAACAATCGAACCAGAACGAATGCCAGATTTTGATTTACTCTGTGCAGGATTTCCTTGCCAGGCATTCTCTATCGCCGGAAAGCGAGAAGGATTTGCAGATGCAAGAGGAACTCTCTTTTTTGAAATTGCCCGGATTCTTGAAGCTAAAAGACCCTCGTATTTTATCCTTGAAAATGTTCCCGGTTTGTTATCGCATGACAAAGGCCGGACGTTTTGCACCATCCTCAGTACGCTTTCTGAACTGGGGTACCATGTCGAATGGAAAGTGCTTAACAGCAAGGATTTCGGAGTCCCCCAAGCAAGAAAACGGGTGTATATTGTCGGATATCTTGATTTCAGATGTGCCGGAAAAGTATTACCTGAACCAGAAACAAATGGAGCAGCTCTTGTTCAAGTCCGGGCAGGAAGTCAGGGGAAAAGAGTTTATAGTCCAAGAGGATTAAGCTGCACCCTGACATCACAAGCCGGAGGAATGGGTGGAAAGACAGGATTATATGATGTAGGTGTTCCAATCAAAGAGAATACAAAGCTCGGCTACAAACTTGCAAGAGAAGGGGACAGCATCGATCTGGGTTATGCGAATCTCAACAGCAGGAGAGGAAGAGTCGGACATCATCGAATGGGTGCTGTGGAACTCGGAACTGTTGATGGGAAATAAATTCTATTGTACAGGTACTACAGGTACTCTGATTCTGGAAGCACTGAAGGAGAAGCATCCTGAAGTGGAGTGGGACTTCACAATTCTGAAATCCGGTCCTTTGGGAGGTGACCAGCAGATGGGATCGCGTATTGTGGACGGTCAGATTGATTATCTATTCTTTTTCACTGACCCTATGACTTTGCAGCCACATGATACGGATGTTAAAG
>ENA-OQJE01000085-OQJE01000085.1-human-gut-metagenome-genome-assembly--contig:-NODE-85-length-20438-cov-3.676727_pt1 | contig 20438 bp, 25 predicted proteins | sample MGYA00242594_ERZ504760 | MGnify/ENA primary metagenome ERZ504760 (study PRJEB26092, sample SAMD00036358) | human gut metagenome | host: Homo sapiens | study: EMG produced TPA metagenomics assembly of...
CAGGTACATTCAGATATCCGCTTGAATAGTTTTTCTCAAGCTCATGGAATGTAGGAATAGGATCCTCATTCACCTGAAGGAAATTAATCTCGTCCGGGTCACAGAATGACTCTAAAAGCACACAGATGATGTTTGGACCTGTCTTTCCGTCCACTGTGGTGGTCTGCTTCTGAGAATTGACCTTCTGCTCTACATCTTCCACATTCTGCTTATTGTAGTCCTCCGGCTTTTTCATTCCACGGTCCACTACAGTAGATGAGAATGAGTATACAAAGCCATAATCATCATAGCCCTGGGCGATGTTTGAATAGTAGCTGGCAACTACATTGGTATTCTGTGCCACATTGGTTGTGACAGGGATTGCCACGAAAAGCAGTGCTAAAAATGCCACTGAAACACCTGCATAACGGATTTTGCCTGTATATTTAGGCCCCTTGATAAAAAGTGCCACAAGAAACAGTGCAAATGTACCAAGTCCAAATACAACTATTGTAGCCTGCTGCGCTGTGAAATAGCTGGTATTGTTCATGGCTAAAAGCTCCGGAATACACTTTAAATCAGTATAACCAAACGGTGTGACACGGTTTGAAAGCACACAGCCGTTGATGATTCCGAGGATAGTCCAAAAGCCTGTAATTATTACCCTTGCAAAAGCCCTGCGCCTGAACAGATACACAAGTGAAAATGATACAAACACTAAAAATGAGTTGTACATGAACGCAAGTGTATGTGCATCTACGAACTTACATGCAGAGATAAAGCTCCTGCGCGAAATAATCTCCACTATAAATACGATAGCCATAGCTATGATTGCATGGAATAAAAGCGAATATTTATTTAAAAAATCAATTCTGCGATAATATTTTTCTGAATGAATCTTGTCTTTCTTTACAAAGAGCTTTTGTTTAATGACATTCAATACATCAAATATTTTCTTCATATTTTCCTCCTATTTGCCTTTCTTTTACCTTCTCTTTACTACATGATAATATAGACAAAAATATGCACAAAAACAAGGGCATTTTTTTATAAAAATTGACGTTAAAATTATTATTTTTGGGTAAATATTGATAATAAAATTAACTCTTTTTACCTTTTTTGGTTGTTTCCGTAAATTTTGAGTATGAAAACTATTGTTTAATCCGTGGGTAATATGATTATGAAGCCAATGAAACGAAATGTAAATAGGGAAATCGCATATTTAAAGAAAGTTTAATATTTGGCAGTGCAAGGCGAATGCCGCGGATTCATGTGCCGCAGACTGCATACCCGTGAGCTACGGCTATGCGATTAAGATTCTGTACGAATTATGCTTAAAGGTTTTCTATTAAATACAGGCATATATACCGCACCCGGCGGATATATGCCTGCTTCATTACGAAATATTTAAATGCGCTCAAGTACTTCTGTTGCTTTTGCGAGGTGGTCGTTTTCTATGCTGTAGAAATCACCCTTATCAGCGATAGCTGCATATGATGTATCGAGTGGCAGCTTGCCAAGTACCGGTACTGAAAGCTCTTTGGCGATCTCGTCTATATGACTCTCTCCGAAAAGCTTTATCTCCTTTCCACAATCAGGGCATTTGAGATAGCTGAAGTTTTCTACCACACCAAGCACTGTGATGTGCATTGCCTCTGCCATGTTGTATGCCTTTTTGACAATCATATTGACAAGCTCCTGTGGTGATGTGACGATTACGATTCCATCTACCGGGAGGGACTGGAATACGGTGAGAGGTACATCTCCTGTTCCCGGTGGCATATCAACGAATAGATAGTCTATATCGCCCCATGCTGTCTCGTTCCAGAACTGTTTTACTACTCCGGCAATGACCGGGCCTCTCCAGATAACCGGATCCTCCTCGTTGTCCATGAGCAGGTTTACTGAGATGAGCTTGATGCCCTCTTTTGTCTCATACGGATGCATCAGGCCGTTTTCGTCTCCGAGTATCTGGTCATGTGCGCCAAACATCTTTGGTATTGACGGTCCTGTGATATCGGCATCAAGGATACCAACCTTGTAGCCCTTCTTTGCCATGTTTACCGCCAGTGAGGATGTGACGAATGATTTTCCTACTCCGCCCTTTCCGCTGACAACACCTATTACATGCTTGATGTTTGAAAATTTATTCTGCTCTACGAGGAAGCTCTGTGGTCCGCCATTATGTGATGGACAGCCCTCGCAGCTTGATTTTGTGCAGCTTCCCGCGCTGCTACAGCTATTGTTTTCCGGCATTTTTATCTCCTTTTCCTATGAGAAAGCAATTGTTGTATTTCACAAAATATATTTGTGATTGCGATTACTTCTCCTATACTGTGTTTATTTATGTGTTTATCGTTCATATTTCATACGACATCTATATAATGTAGTATAACACGTATGCAGTATTTTTTATGCTTTTTTTCAAAAACACCCCTATTCCCACCTGTTTAATCGTATTTATTTCGTGACTGTTTCCCGGAAATTCGGCCACCTTTTCATGTTTTGTCACTACATATCCATAATCGTGCTACGTTTTCCCTTTTTATTATATGGATATTCACGCAGCTTTATAACATAATCGAGCTTCTTGTCATAAATGATTGTCAAGGAGTTAATTAAGGTTAATTAATGTAAATTAGTGAATTTTTAGAATAGCATTGCTAATCTCTCCAAATACTACTATAATTATAATTAATTCATATGAGGAGAATAATAGATGTGTCTTACAATTGATGAACTTAGAGGTTTGTGTACTCCCGACAATATTTATTTAACACTGCATGCGTCAAAAAGACTTGAGCAACGTGGTATCCTCATTGACGATGTCATATCATGTATCATGACCGGTGAAATAATTGAGGAATACCCTAATGACTATCCATATCCCAGTTGCTTAACACTTGGAAATCTGAATACAAAATGTCCATTACATGTTGTAGTCGGTTCCAATCACGAACAGCTCTGGATTATCACCGCATACTACCCGTCTTCAGACAAATGGGAGTCCGATTTAAAAACAAGAAAGGAGAATTGATATTATGAAATGCTTCCTGTGCAAAGGTGATACTGTCAAAAGTACCACAACTTATATGACTGCATATAAAAACTGTTATATTATTATAAAAAATGTTCCATGCCAAAAATGTTCACAGTGTGGTGAAGAGTTTATTAATGGCTCCACAATGCAAAAAATCGAGTCCATTATATCAAAACTAAAATCCATGCTACCAGAAATAACTGTAATTGACTTTCAAAATGCAGCCTAAATTTCACATAATAAATGCCGGATGAAATATCATATTTCTATCCGGCATTTCATTTATAACCTCATTATTCTTTTGCTTTAAGCTTCATTTTCAATTAAATTTTTTCCCATTTTCAACAGCAAAAACCGCCACCAGCGAGCTTACCAGGAGAAACATCGGATAAAACAGATACGGCAGTATATTAAAGGCTGACACATCATGCCCCAGCTCGTGTACTGCCGATATGGCCACGAGCATCTGCGCTCCATATGGTATCATCCCCTGAAAAATGCACGAAAATGTATCCAGTATAGACGCTGTTTTACGTGGGGTTATGTCATATTTCTGAGCCATTTCCTTTGCTATCGGATTTGCCATAACTATAGCAACTGTGTTGTTGGCAGTGGCAATATCGATAAGTCCTACCAGAAGTCCCATACCGAGCAGTCCACCTCGTTTGCCCCTGAACGTCCTGTAAATACCCGAAAGCAGGGCATCAAACCCACCATATTCACGGATCAGCGCACACATGGCTGCCACAAGCACTGCAACCATACAGGTTTCAAACATGCCTGACGCTCCACTTCCCATATTGGCAAGCAGATCGTATGGTGCTGTATTTCCCGTTGCAAGCATTATGACCGTTCCCGATATGATTCCTATTATAAGCACTACAAATACATTTATTCCGGCAATTCCACCGATCAGCACGAGAATATACGGTACTATCTGCAACAGATGATATTCCTGCGATACAGCGCCCGCGATATCTGTCCTGAATGACAGAATCGCTATAACAACCAGCGTCATTACTGCCGCCGGAAGTGCAATAAAAAAATTCTCCCTGAATTTGTCCTTCATCTGACAGCCCTGTCCGTTACATGCGGCAATGGTCGTATCTGATATAAAGGAAAGGTTGTCTCCGAACATCGCGCCACCCATTACGGAGCCTATACAAAGCGGCAGACCAAAGCCCGATGCATCCGATACTGCTGCCGCTATCGGCACAATCAGTGTTATGGTTCCAACCGATGTACCCATCGCAATAGACACAAAGCATGCCACAACAAAAAGCACCATCACCGCAAACCTTGCCGGTATCAATGACAGCATGAAATATGCCACGCTCTCCGCACTGCTTCGACCTACTACACCCACGAATGCTCCCGCGGTAAGGAAAATGAGCAGCATTGTTATGATATTTTTATCAGCCAGTCCCTGTGCCATTATCTCTAGCTTTTGGTCGAATTTCACACTACGATTCTGCAGACATGCCACCAGTATTGCCACGAGGAATGCTATTATGATGGGCACATTATAAAATCCCATCGGAATTTTCATTACATATTCAAAAAGTATTCCCAATCCCAGATACAGTACAAGAAATACTGCTATTGGTAACAGGGCTATTGGATTTTGTTTTTTCACGTTTATATGTTTCCTTGACATTTTTTAGCAATTTTCATCATAAGTAATCATCATTCGTATGTCAATAATAATATGCTATTTATTATAATTTTATGTAACTGTTCAGTACCTTCACAGTTGTGAGCCGCAAGCGTTTCGCGCTGAGTTAAAAGGATAGCACGATGTAAATCCCAAAACAGGCTATATTTTTGAGCTGTTTTGGGGGTTATAGTGATTTCAGCTACTTTCTGCCAGGTCTTTTCCGGATGTTTTGCTGGGTTTTGGGTGCTGTTTTAGGGATTTCTGCAGTTTCAGCTACTTTTTCCTGGGTCTTTTCCGGATGTTTTGCTGGGTTTTGGGTGCTGTTTTAGGGATTTCTGCAGTTTCAGCTACTTTTTCACAGATTTTTCCGGCTTTTGGGCTGGGTTTTGGGGGCTGTTTTAGGGATTTCTGCAGTTTCAGCTACTTTTTCACAGATTTTTTCCAGATGTTGGGCTGGGTTTTGGGTTGGTGCTAGAATATAACCATAAAAAAAGCCAAACATGCTATTAAGATATGGCATTCATTGATTAACCAAATACATCAAATTATGCATCAAATTGATGCTCATATGAACTGCTATCCCAAAAACAACATTTCCTCTTTTTATATAAACCAGACAAAACGCAATTCCGGCTAATACATATTGTATTGATTGCAGACATAAGATTCCATAAATAGTTTGCTATCAGATACGCATCCGAATAACTCGTTTCTTCAAAAACTGATTGTATAACAGGCAATAAAATACATTTTTTCATCTCTTTTGCGCCTTTCATGTCAGATGAAATCAATCAACGAATCTAAATTCCAAACAGCACGGATCTTTCTTCATTTTCCAATTCTATCTCTGACAAGAAAGAATATCAGACATTTGTCATACTATTTCTTCCTTAACCCATATCGACTATAACCTCTATATATTAAAGGCAACAGTACAATAAATAGTAAGATGTATAAGAACATCAAAAACGAAATCTGACGAAATACAAACGGACCAACCTGAAAAAGAATTGGCGACCTCACTACATTAAGAATATTAGTCAATACAGTCGGCAACAAATTGAAAAAAGCATCAAATGCCGGTAATACTCTTGCGATAAATGGTATCATACAAAGCAGAAAAAACGGGATACAAACCGCCAGATTCGGTGTATGCATCTTAACTGTCACCAGCATTGTCAGTGCAGCACAAAACATCGTTGCGATATATCCGCCCACAAGTATCAGCAAATAATATTCTCCATATGTCATAACATAAATACTATATGGATCATCAATCTGATACGGTGTAAAAAATCCACTCGTTCCCATTACTACAAATGAGATAAGAGACAATATCCCTACTCCGATCCAATAGATAACCGTTGACACGAAGATTCCTGCAATAATCTTGTTTTTTATTGCCTTCGATCTCCCGTACTTTGTAGCAAAAAAAACATCCTCTGTTCCGGGGCGGAACTCTCTGGAAAATATACCGGCTGCCAAAAAAACCTATGATCACTGCCATTAATAGTACATAAGTTTGTGCGTACATTGTCATCGTAGCCCAGGAACCTTTTGCTTCGAACGTAAAAGGTATTTCTATCTTTTTATAAACGTTTTCCAGATAACTTCTCTTTTCAGGTGTGGTTCCGTACTCTTCTGCCATTTTCTTCATATTATCTTGATAGATTGTATAGATGTCCTGTAATTGTTCATCTGAGAGCTGATACACTGCACCTTCATTCCATTCTGAATCCGGAGTCAATATGCCAATTACAAAACTATAAATATCGTAATATGACTGTACTGTTTTACCATATTCTGTATTAGGTATCTCATCTTGATACTTAGCCGATAATGTCTTGTAATCATTTATCACTTCGGAAATTTTCTCTGTTGTAAGTTTCCCTTTCCATTGATTGACATCTTCAGCCAGAAGCCGTCCCGCGTCAATACCTGTGTGGATCTGTCCGTCTGCATCCGTATAGCTCATACTCCCAATTGCCATACCTGAATAAATAACCGTCATCACAAGTACTGCCGCAAGCAGAACCTTATTCATCCTCTTTGAAAAAATCTTTTTCAGTTCATATTTGAACATCATCTTTATCACCTGCCTTTTCTCCAAAATACAGAAGAAATGCATCCTCTAATGTTGCCTCCACCTGTACTGCATTTCCGGTCGGTGGCATCTTTGAAAGGACTCTCAACTCTACTCCATCAGAAACTGTTCTTACATTTCCAATCAGATATTTTTTCATATAATTGTTCAACTCACTTTTAGGAATAATGCAATTCCACACGAACATATCCATAGACAAAATGATCTCATCTGAAGTCCCTGTATAGAAAAATTTTCCTTCTTTCATTAATATAATCTCATTTGCCACATATTCAACATCTGACACAATATGCGTAGACAACAGTACAAGACGATCTTCCGACAATTCACTGATCAGATTACGGAACCTGATTCTCTCATTCGGATCAAGACCTGCTGTCGGTTCATCCAACACAAGTATCCGCGGATCATTCAACATCGCCTGGGCAATTCCGACCCTCCGGATCATGCCCCCTGATAAAGTCCGCATCTTTCTTTTCCTCTTTTCAGCCATTCCGACCTGCTCCAACAGTTTTAATGCCCTTTTCTTTGCCATGATGGGCCTGATTCCTTTGATAGATGCAATATACAGCATGTAGTCATACACCGAAAGATCAGGATAAAACCCATAACTCTGCGGCAAATAACCGAGTATTTCCCTATAAGATGCCCCCTGACTAAAGATATCCTTTCCATTCCACAAGATTTTTCCGCTTGTTGGGGTTATCGCTGTACATATCATCCGCATTAAAGTGGTTTTTCCCGCTCCATTTACTCCCAATAATCCATATACACCTTTCCCCATAGAATGTGTTACATGTTCTACTGCGTGTACATTCCCATAATCTTTTGTTACATTTTTAAATTGCAGTTCCACTCGACTTCACCTCCCAGTTTATTTCACAGTTACATTGCGATTTGTGAACACAAAAAATAAGATAACCAAACGATATGATCAACAAACTCCCCCAGATTGGCATCGAAATCCTCTGATAAATAGAATCTGTCGATACAATCAGTGTCCAGATAAGTATACATGCTATACATAGGAAAACAGCAATATACTCCATATCATTCCATTTGCTGTACAATAACCGGAAGCAGATACAACAGGAAACATTAAACGGCACTAAGAAATCTATGATGAGTCGGTATGCCGAAATCTGTAATGTATAAACTGAAACACCGAAAAAAAAGGTAGTCATAAGTAAATCCACCACTGCAAACAGCAGTATCCTTGCAGCACAGATCTGGCGCAGTGAATAGAATGCTGTTTTTTCAATTTCCACTGCTGAAAAACTCCGATTCTTCCAAATTTCCGGTATGATCATTACCGAAAACATCACTGACATAGTCCCCAGTGTTCTCTCTGTATTTGCTCCCCCATCCGAGTCCACAAGCAGAATCCAAAGCAGAACTAAGATTCCTCCTTGCAGAATCCACCATCTCTTTTTGATAAATTTGAACTGCTCAAATAAAAATTCAAAATATGATGCTCGTCTGTTATCCTGTCTGTTCAAAATGTCTGAACACCGCTCTTTTACTGTGTGAACAGCCGTTTCCCGTATATATTCCTTCTGTATCAAGGATTTATACTCCTCGATTTTTCTCTGATATTGCTTCATAATTTTTCCACCTCCAACTGTTTTGCCAGCAATTCTTTTGCCTTTGAAACACGATATTTTACAAGCGACAATTTTATATTTAATAAATCAGCAATTTCTTTTTGTTTTAATCCCTGAAAGAAAAACAGGATTACAATCTCTTTTATTTCTTCCGGGAGCTGCTCCAGAGCCCTCTCTATATCAATCCGGATTTCTATGTTTTTCGGATTCTCATCTTCTATATCCGGCAACTGGTCTGTCATTATTTCCTTCTTTTTCTTGTAATTATTCTTTATAATATTCCCTGCTATGCTATACAAATAGCTCTTTGTCTTCTTGATCTCTGCCCCGCTTATTAGTGCTCCGAAGAACCTCTCAAAAGTTTCCTGTACCATATCTTCCGCATATTCCTGATTATGAGTATGTAAATAACAATATTGATAGATAGAAGAATAATACTTTTCAACCAACTGATTACCTGCTTGATTGTCACCGTTTCTGATTTTCTGAACTAATAAAAAATCAGCAATCATCTCATATCACCTCTCTTGTCCTCTATAATAATAAGACAACTTAAGGTGATAAAAAGTTAGTGGAAAATTAATATTCATTAATTTTTTATAATTTTCACCTCAGTGACTCGATATATTCCTCCAGACACAATCCTTTTCCTGCATTTCTATGGCAGATTCCACCCAAAAGAAATATCTGCTTCTCTTCTAAATAGATTGAAACTATTAATCATTGGAATTTCATCCTGAATCGCTATATACGAAACAGCCCGCAAAAAGGCAGCAAAAAGAGTCCCCCTTTTGCTGCCTGCAAACAATTTTGTTTTCAATTTAATGGTATCAAGCTTGTACTTGACAAAATGAAAAAACATGAGTTCATTCCGACTAATCATCTTACAGTAACATAGTCATATAAATTGGTATATACATAATTCCGTCCTGATATTTTAAATCCTTCGTATAAATAATGAATCTGTTCTCACACTTTAACTGATATTTCTGAAGCAGATAGTCAAATGATTTGTGCGACATATAGTTTGAAGATTTTACTTCAATCGGACATATCTTCTTTTTCTTCACAATCATAAAATCAATTTCATATTTCTTTTCTCTGGTCGTTCCCTCCGGCACGTACAAATATTCATGAAAATACAACTCATGTCCAGCTGCTCTGAGCATCTGTGCTACAATATTTTCAACAATCATTCCCTGATTAATTCCCAGATTGTCTATAATCAGAGCCTTATATAAATCTTCATCTGTACTGTCCCGGTTCTTCATAATCTGTGTAACCAACAGTCCGGTATCACCCATATATAATTTGAAATTGCTTCTGTCCGCAAACAGATCCAGTGCAACCTCCGGTTTTGTCACATTGATACACTCATTTCCTATCATTGCTTCAGAAATAAAACTGACCGCATCCATATAATTCTGATAACGCGCATTTTTATCTACCATAGAAAGTTTGAAATGTGAATTTTTATTCTCTAGCTGCTCTGGTATTGTTCGATAAATAACTGACGCTTTTTCCCTGTTTTCTGTATCGTATTTTGCCAGATCCTCTTCGTAAAGGCTCAGAATATTCCGTTTAACAAAATCAATTTGTTCATAACTTTTCCCTGAAACATAAGCATCTACTGCCTGCGGCATCCCACCTACAACCATATAGGTACGAAAGCTTTTCATAATTCTCCGGTGAATCGCATCTCCAAGTGGCTTCCTTTTTTCAAAAGATTCTCTGATCGTAGGAATTGTAACCTCATCATTGATTGCCCATAAATATTCTTCAAAATCCATCGGATACATCTTAATCCGGTACTCTTCCGAAGGAATCAGAATATCCTTTACATTTTTCCGGATTGAGATTAGAGAGCCTGTCTCAATATATTCATATCGACCATCAGCGACTAGATATTTTATCGCCTGCCGTGCCTGCGGAAACAACTGTACCTCATCGAAAATAATCACGCAGTTCTTCCCTTTTAAACGTTTTCCTTTCAGAAGAAATAAGTTCCTGAAAAAAGTATCCAGATCATTCATGTTCTCGACAAAATTATTTTTTACATCCTGGTTTTCTCTTGCAAAATCAAGAATCATATAGTCATCATATTCCTTTTTTGCAAACTCCTCTACAATGGTACTTTTCCCGATACGTCTAGCCCCTTCAAGCAATACTGCCGATGTTCCTGCTGCCAATGTTTTCCACTCAATCAATTTGTCATAAACTTTTCTTTTAAAAATCATTCAGCATTCCTCATTTCATTTTACTTGGTAGTATTATAGCATATTTCCACCTCAATTCTACCATTTTTCACGAAAATGCAAAATTTTTTCGCCTATTTTTTAACGAAAAGCAGAAATGTTTATACCTGCTTTTTAACGAAAAACAGAAATGTTTATATCAAGTTTTTAACGAAAGCACAAAATGTTTGTTGTTTCATTTCTTAAATGCGTTATTTCCGGTTTATTCGCTCAGAAATTCAGCCACCTTTTCTATCTGCGCACTATTGTACTCCATGTATTCCAGATAATACTTTTTCACGGTCTCATTCTGCACTTCTTTTTTATAGAGCCACTGTCTTGTTTTAGCCTCCGGTGCAAACAGCACTGCATGATATTGTGGAGAAAATATCTCATCAAGGCTGCAGGCTGATTTGTCCAGCACGCAATTGTAGTCCATATTTTTTCCGCAAATACCGGTTCAATGCTTCCGCAAACTTTTTTGCTTTTCTCACATGGACAGCATATTCCACCGGATTATACGGCTCTCCTTCTATTACCGGCACCTGCCATACTAAAATACATTTTTTCATCTCTTTGTACTCCTTTCATTTTTGCCAAATTTATATAGATATCTTTTATGGTCTTTTACACGCTTTGTAACCTCATCTGTCTCTTATACATACAAAAAACCGCAATAACAAGCATCACTATCAGAACAGGAATCTGCAATACAAGCGCATTGTACGAACCACCATATCTGTAACGTTCCACTATCATCATGTGATTCATAAAATCCGCGAAATCCCATAAAAAGTGCAATGTAATAATGGCACCAATACTTTTAGTCCTAAGAAAAATGACCGCCAATGTAAAACCAAAGACACATGCCATAATCATTGTGCACCATTTATTAAACATGGTCATATCCGCATCAAATATAAAATTCGTGATATGTGCCAATCCAAACAACAATCCCGAATACACACTGGCAAATACTATTATATTGCTATTCTTCCTAAGCACGCACTCAGTAACAACCGATCGAAACATCAATTCTTCCTCTATTCCAACCGTTATATATAAAAGCACATTTACTACAATATATCCTATCAATCCGCTTCCATACAGTCCTACATGTCCACCAAATATCCAAAGCGTAGAATTTCCAATCTCAAAAAGAGTAAACATCAGCACCGGCAAGCCATAAATCCCGACACCTTTCAAGTATCCTTTTACACCACCCCTGCCTGTCTTTACCTTAAAAATAAACATAAGCACTACAATTGTCATTATATCAATGCAATTTCTTATCGTTTCCGCGATAATATAGTGTTCCTGCATGATCGGTATACAATTCATTATCACAGAAAAGACCAATGTCCTGTATACAATGAATAATATTACCAGACCAAGTGGTAATATTGTCACTTTATTCAATATTGTTTTATCAAATTTCATCCTTTTATTGTTCCTCTGTTTCTGCCCTTTTTACTAATTATTGTAATCGTATATTTTAGGTACATATAAATATAATTTATCTTTGCTAATTTTCAATATAATATCATTAGTTAGCCATCTATCATACTTGCTCTTTTTACAATACTTTTTTTCAGTTACATTATCAATTATTATCTCTCGCTTCATCTTTTGGGTTATAATTTGTTCAATTTGCTTAATTTTACCGGATTCATTTTCCAACTCTATACAAACTAATTCCGCTTCTTTACTTCCAATGTGAAAGATACAATTCATGTTTCAAAAATACAGGGCAGGAACGTATGTGGGTAAGAAATAAATCATCTGTTACCAACTTGAATACAATTTCCCATATAAGTCTGTTAGCGGTTGCTGTTGCGGCAATCACCACCGGCACAGGGCAATCCTATCGTAAGCTTAAAGCTGTAAAGCGAATCGTATAATAAAGAGCTATTCATATCTCCCCCATTTCTACAATTGACCTGTAAGTTTACTAAAAAATTAAAAGATAGAGTCATCATGTGAAAATAATATTTCTTTCAATTGTCTCCTACCTATTGTTACTGTTTTCACGAAGCAACTTCATTTCCTGAAAAGGAGTTGATATCACCATCATCATACCAGATAAAATCATTATGCTAGAATAAATTTCATTCAAATTAAAACATGCCATAATCATAGCCAAAATGACAAAAATGGAACAAATCCCAAGTTGAAAATTTTTTACTTTTCCCTTTTTATCTTTTTTAGCTTAACCATTAAAAATCCTATATCCAATAACATATAGAGGATTAAATCTACAATAAATAGAAAAATACTTAGGTCTTTTTCAAAGCCAATTGCTAAAATAATATTATATAATCCCAAAATTACCGAACATACTCGGGTTAATTTAACATCCCAAATCACATGTGGTATCTTCCATTTAAAAGTAGACCAAACCATCAAAAAGCAACCAGAAAGCAATATCATTGTTCTATTTAATTCCATAAACTTCCACTCCTATTGTTATATATTTTTTACCATATTCCAACATTAAAACATATAATATACTACACTACACCATTATTCAACAATTTATTAAAAATGGAAAAGGAGAAAACTTGTCCCAGCTTGATACAATACGTAACCTACTATATACTGATTTATCAAGCTAAGGAAAAATTTCAAAATTCCTTCTCCATAATTAAACATTGTATTAAGTTAGAATGCAATCATAATTCCAACTATAGTGCCGACAGCGCCTCCAATCACTGCACCTGGCACAGATCCTGCTGCGCCTCCAATACCTACACCCGTTGCCGCACAACCAATAATAGTACCCGCAACGCAAAAGCCGCATCCACCTGTTACTAGATATAATTGTTCATCTTCAAGCTCGCTAAAATAACACACAGTATCCATCAAAACATCTCCTTTCGATTTCATGCTACTAATACTTAACACCTTATTGTATTTACTGAACATCTTTTAGTGGCATGCTGAACCAATCAAAGACAATCCAGCACTTGCGCAACCGCCTCCTGCAGAGACTCCTGCAATTGGTCCTGCTAAAATACCAACACCAACACCAACAGCCGGGCTAAAGCCAACCAATACGACTCCTGTAAAAGCTTTAACAGCTTTCCAAGCACCTCCACCACCATCAATTTCGCACATCTCATCCATACTAAGTTCACAGAATCCATTGTTTAATACCATTTCCATTGTTTTAAATCTCCTTTCCTTAATATATTTTCTTTACACTAATCCAAAAAAGTAATATACTCAGCCTAGGTACTTTTCTTAAAAGTGCTTACTTGTTTGGAACTCTGATGGTTTTCGCGAATTTTATCAGAGTTCTTTTTATATAAAACAGACTGTCTTAGACATATCCGATTTATATCTTCTTAAATATCATGCTTCACAAAATCACACTCAAAATTCCCATACTTGACACAGCCATGATCACACCCGCCAACAGAACTCCACAGAAGCATGCTCCAATGCTTTCTTTAAAATCCAGCTCCAATATACTTGCTGCCAAAATTCCAGTCCATGCTCCTGTTCCCGGAACAGGAATTCCAACAAAAAGAACCAACGCAAGAAACATACCTCTTCCAGCCTTTTTCTTAAGCTTTTTCCCTGCTTGTTTACCCTTTCCAGACAGATAGTAAAAAAACTTCCAATGTATTTTTTATCTTTTCCCCAACTCAATATTTTTTGAGAAAAATAAAACACAAATGGTAATGGTAATATATTACCTATCAAACTGATAATATACGTTTGTATAATCGGTACATTCATAGTCAGTCCTGTTGGAATAGCAATTCTAAGTTCTGCTAAAGGTAACATAGCTATAAAAAAAATAATAAGATAACGCATTTCTTATATTTCCTTTATTCTTCCTCCTAATAAATAGTGCCATGTTTTAATTCCAAAGTGTAATGCCATTTTAGATGTACTCGATGATGTATAGCCACAATAAGTACACTTATATTTTTTCCCTCCATCGACTTCAAACAATTCCATATTACATAATTCTTTCATATATTCTCTTTTTCCTTCCTACTACTTATAAAATACTGTTTTTCCTATGCGCGCTTATAGGATTTATATATAAACCGGAAATCCCAGAATATACCTTATTTATTTTACTAATCCACCAAATTTATCTTGTCCAACACAAAATGCAGCACACTGTCATCATCAACAACAATTTTTGCCTGTGCAGCCATTCCACTTTTCAGATTTCCTTTTTCTCCATCCTTATTCTTTATCTCCATATTTTTACATTCTACTTTTACAACGTAATATGCATTACCGGTATTCTGGTCTACAGTCACATCTTTTGCAATTTCTTTTACTGTTCCTGTAAAATATCCATATTCACTTGACGGATATGAAGCCATCTCAAATTTTACTTCCTGATCCGGTTTTATTTTTGCTATGTCAGAATTTTCCACATACACCTGTGCAAAATAACCTGACTGCTCCTTTGGATATATCTGTCCTATGGAATCTCCTTCCTGTATATATGTTCCATTTGAGATTTCCTTATTTGTGTAAAAATACCCTGATGTTCCTGCCTTTATGGTACAGTTATTATTTTTTATATCATAATCTTTTAAATAAGCCTCATACTCCTGCTTCTTATCCTCATAAGTAAGAATTTCAGCGGACACATTTCCTTTTTCCGTAAGAATCTTTATATCTGACTCATCTGTATTATTAGAATTTTCTGTCTGCTTCTTTTGAAGTTCTACAGAGGATATATTAGATTTAAGGCTTTCTATCTGTTCATTTGCAGTTTCTATCTGCTGTTCTATTGTTGAAATCTCATTAGACTCAAGATTAGACAATGCCTGATTTTTTTCTGTATCCACCTCTGCCAGTTGTGATGAATCCATTGTGGTTTCATCCTTTTTATTGTCATATTGAAGTGCTGTATAATCATATGATGAAATATAACTGTTCACCATTGAATAATAATATGTATCGTTTTGGTCAAATGTGTTATTACGCGATATGATACATTGCTTTACATTGTTAAGTTTATTAATTTTTTCATTATACTTATCAATAGAATCATTGATAACTGTAATATTTTCATCGTATACCTCCCCAGTTTTATTCTTTTCCTTTCCTGCATCAATTGAAGTATTTAATAATTCTTTCCTGTCTTTAAATTCAGAATAATACTGGTTATCAGACATTGCATCAAATTCAGAATTATCTCCGTCAAGACTCTTCTGATATGCATTTAGCATGTCAAGACGCTGCTGTACACTATCAAGTTTACTCTTATAATCTTCGATAGTACTTCCAAGGTTTTCAATATCTACCTCATACAGTTCATCTCCCTCATTCACATACTGTCCGTCCTTTACCGACATTTTAGTTATCTTTCCTGTAACTGCACAGCTTACTGCCGTACTGTCATCGTCACCTCTAAAGACACTATCAGCTTTTACTACTATATCCATCCTGAAAAGATACATCCAGATCAGGGCTATTGCCAGAATTGCACATATTATATATATGGTGTACGGCACAAATCTGTTTGGCTTAGAATCATATACTTCCGTACTGTCACTTATATCCTTTAAATCCACAATTATAGGTTTCATAATTTTCCTCTTTTCATAATCGAAGTTATGCGGTTGCTTTAACATCCACAGTATCAAGAGACTGCTGTTTTACAAGCTGTGCATATTTGCCGCCCTTTGCTACCAGCTCTGTATGATTGCCACTTTCTATAATCTTTCCATCTTCCAGCACATATATCTTATCGCAATTTTTTATAGTGCTGAGTCTGTGTGCTATAAAGATAGTTGTAACATCTTTTGAAAATTCACTTATTGTCTTGTCAAGTGCCCTTTCCGTTATTGCATCAAGATTACTCGTAGCCTCATCCAATATCAATATATCCGGTTTTTTAAGCATGGCTCTTGCTATAGCCAGCCTTTGCCTTTGACCGCCTGACAGGTTTGCTCCGTTTTCCTCCAGTCTTGTCTCATATCTGAGTGGCAGTTTATTAATAAATTCATGTGCCTGCGCCTTTTTTGATGCCTCGATGATGTCATCCATCGTTGCATCATCCAGTCCCAGTGTAAGATTTTCAAATATTGAACCACTAAACAAAAATGTTTCCTGTGGTATATATGCGATTTTGTCTCTAAGTGTCTCTATCTGTATATCTTCTATATTATTATCATTTATCAGAATATTACCTGACTCTGCCTGATATAAGTGCAAAAGCAGTTTCGATAATGTTGTTTTTCCTGAACCGCTTTCTCCAACAAAGGCAATTTTTTCGCCCTTTTTTATTGTAAAATCTATATCCTCAAGTACCCTCTGCCTTGTTCCGTATCTGAAATTCACATGTTCGAATTTTATATCCCCGGCAAGACTTTCGGGTGCCATTTTTCTTTGTTCATTTTCCTGCTTTTCAGCTTCAAGATCGAGTATTTCACCCAGTCTGTCTGCCGCTACGACTGCGGTCTGCATCTGTGGCTGCAGATCTACCAGATTCTTTACAGGATCAAGGAAATATGCCAGCAGTGAATTAAATGTGATAAGTGCACCTATTGTCATGTCTCCGTTTATAACACTGACACCGCCTGCCCACAGGATAACTACACCACCTATGAGTTCTACGAAAGTTTTCAGTGATACTTGTATATTGTTAGCCCATGTGAGATTGAATACACTTCTTAACAGTTTTACAAATTTTATCTCTGTTTCCCTGTTTACTTTTCTCTCCGCATTATAAGCCTTTACAGTCTGTATTCCATTAAGAGACTCGACCATATAAGACGTAAGCTGGGCATTATCTTCCATTTCTTTTCGATTAAGTTTTTCATACCATTTATTAAATCCAAGTACGATTACTGCGTACAGTACGATCATTATGATCGTGATAAAAAATAATTTTGAATTCTGTATGTATAAAATAATTGCTCCGGCAACAGCCATAAGTGTATCTATCATTATGGTAAGTGTTGCTCCCGATATGGCATCCCTTACCTTTCCTGCATCATTAAACCTGGAGATAATCTCTCCGACCTTCCTTGTTCCGAAAAAGTTCATCGGAAGTTCCATTACATGCCTGTAATATCCCAATAATAACGCAATATCCAGTTTCTGACTAAGATACAAAAGTAAATGTGACCTGAATGCATTAAGGATTACCCTGAAAAGATTGAGAAGTATCACTCCTATTGATAAAGTCATGAGCGTTTTCTTCAATCCATCCGGAAGAACACTGTCTATTAATATCTGAAAATAGAATGCTGCCAATATTCCAAGCACGGTATATATAAGAGATGCTAAAAAGATCTGAAATATAAGTTTCTTCTGTGGCATGAGCAGATGAAAAAATCTGGAGAAAATTCCTTTTGTCTCATCCTTTTTCTCAAATGTCTCATTCTTTACAAGAAGGATAAGGATACCGCTCCACTGATATTTCGGAGGTTTTCCCTCATCATGCACTTCTCCAAAAAACTCCTCCGGGGTAAGTTTTACAATACCTTCTCCCGGATCTGCAATCACAACCGTCTTTTTCGTTATTTTATGAATAACAACATAATGCAGTAATGCTCCATCTACGATAACATGTGCTATACATGGTAATGGAAACTCCGAGAAAAATGCTTCTTTATCTCCCTTTACTCCTTTGGCGCTAAATCCAAGCTGCTCGGCAGCTTTTATAACACCGTATGCATTTGTTCCCTGCTTATCTGTTCCTGCAACTTCACGGATTTTACTTATTCCTATTTTATATCCGTTCTGTCTACAGATTGTTGCAAGACACGCTGCTCCACAGTCGGTTATATCGTGCTGTTTTATACAATAGTATTTCATCATTTATTGTTCCTTTTCGCTATCGCTACTTTCAATATAAATGCCAGAAATATGTTCTGGCATTTATATCAATATCACTTACTTAATCTTTTTTATCAGATTTAGAACCCAATGCTATTCCCAAGGCACAGCCAAATGAAGTTCCAATTGGCAACATCACTATATTGTTTGTTGCAACACTAATTGCTACACCAATTGCCGTTCCTACTGCAACACCCATTGGAAGCCCAACTTTTTTATTCATAGCATTGTTCCTTTCTATTTTTTTCTATTTTTTCTACTAACTCCAGTGGCTATGCCGCCTGCAAAACCAGCTGCAACAAGCGTCCAAAATATAGCATCATCTACACCAAATATTCCACCTTCTACATCATATAATTCTTGCATACTTAATCTTTTAAAGTTGTCCATTTTTGTTTCCTTTCTTTAACCAGCAAAATATCCTACAATATGTCCTAATAACCATCCTCCTGCTAGAGCTCCTGTATAAATGAGTATCGGTGCTATTCCTCCATCTACCATCAGTTCATCTTCCTGCGTCATGACGCAAAATTTTTCGTTTACTTCCATTTTAATTCTCCTTATAATAATTTTTCTTTAGGCATTTTATAAATGCCTTAACCCATTGATTTCACAGGGTTTTTGTGATTAATTTATGGCTACTAAATACCATTAGATTTCTTTTAACGCCATTTATCAATTACCTAAATAATTTATATAGGCATAGGTCTAAAAATGTCTATAGCCTTTTTTATAAAATCCAAATAGTTTTTTACGTATTTCTCAATTGAATAGTTTCTTTTTCCACCATCAATCGCACATAACTCTTCACAATTCAAATTTTCAAATTGTAATGCTAATTCCATGATCTTTCTCCCTTCATATAATTCCTATTTTCTCTTTCTGCGCATTGTTGAGAATATATATAAAGCAATTGCTTGCTTCATACCATAATTATCTTGCGGTACAGCAGTACTACACATTCTATACCGACTGTGTTTTATAAAGTAATTTTTTGATTTTGTAAATCAGATACTTTACCGGACTTATTAATATAGATTTTTATAATCATAAGTTTTTATTTTTTTCCCATCAATATTCGAATAAGCCATTCTAGATCTATAATCATTGGTGTCATCCCACTATTTCCTCCCTTATTTATCTTTGCATATTCACTATATTCTTTTATACACAAAAAAAGCAATCACTATGGCATGAACGACTACTTTTTAGGTATGAACGACATAGTGATTGCTTATTTCTATAACTATTTTCCTATTTTTTATATATTTATTGTTACAATAAATCTTTCATTTTCCTGAGATATTCTCATATCTCCATCATATTTTTTTACAGTTCTCCTTACATTTTCTAACCCTATACCATGATTCAGCTTATCCTCTTTCGTAGTAATAAACTTTTGTTTTTGATTTATAATACTTTCCATATCATAGCTATTACGAACCGAGATAAATATTTGTGAATTATAACCGGCTATCTCAAACTCAATTATTCTTTTGTCCTCTTGTATTTTTTCACATGCCTCTATGGCATTATTTAAGAGATTTGATATTATTGTGCACATATCAAACATATCAATTGCTACATTATCCGATACGCGCCCCTTAAACTGAACCTTTATATTTTTACTTTCCGCTTCCAGGACAAATGGAGCTATTACCGCATCCAATTCCCTGTTTCCGGTGTACTCTACCGGTTTTTTAGATGAAACCTCATTAGTTAGCTGCGATAAATATTTTTTTATTTGTGAATTATCTTCGCTGGTACACATACTATTTAACGCAAGCATATGATTTTTTACATCATGACGGAATTTCCGCAGTTCTTCATATTGCAGAAGCATATGCTCATAGTGCTGCTTTTGTAAAGCCATATGCTCCTTATACATGTCATTTGACTTTTTTATATATGCATTCTGGCTTAAAACAACAATCTGCATAAGTGTTACCACAACAAGTGTACAGCAAGCCATTACTACAAACACCCCATAAATTTG
>ENA-OQJE01000087-OQJE01000087.1-human-gut-metagenome-genome-assembly--contig:-NODE-87-length-20336-cov-4.614479_pt1 | contig 20336 bp, 17 predicted proteins | sample MGYA00242594_ERZ504760 | MGnify/ENA primary metagenome ERZ504760 (study PRJEB26092, sample SAMD00036358) | human gut metagenome | host: Homo sapiens | study: EMG produced TPA metagenomics assembly of...
ACACGTATAATACTCCCCATGCCGCCGCAAGTATATAATTCGTCTTCATAAAGAGAGGATTTTTATGTGCGGCTTCACCGCCATAATTGTATTTCACATATGTTGCGCATAAAGGCTCCTTTGTCAGTCCTGCCTTCAATAGCTTCTTTGTATATCTCTTGAAGTGTCTGCCATCTATGCCGAGCACTGAGTCTGCATTGATCTGTATGAGTGCTCCCAGCTCCTGCAAATCCTCTATACGGCTTATATCACTGAGACACTCATATCTCTCTACATGTGCTATCACCGGTATATATCCTGCAAATATAGCTTCGCGCGTCATCTTGTATACAAATGAGTATTCGCTGGAATGTGAATACTCTGTAAGTATATACTGTGTATCTGCCAGTGTATGGCACAGCCCACCATGAAAGGCATCTATCATATCGGTTGCCACATGATACTCTGTGCCGAGCTTTAATTCTATTCCAAGCTTCTTTGCATATGGCATCAGCTTTTTATAGTGTCGCTCTATCTTTTCAAGCGGATGCTTAAACATTCCATGGCGCAGGTGCGGTGTGAGGATTATGCCTGTGATGCCCTGCTTTTTGGCTATCTTGAGCATCTCTACCGATTCCTCGAGCGACTTTGAGCCGTCGTCCACTCCGTATAATAAATGGCAATGTATATCTATCAAAATTCATGGTCCTCCGTTTTGTTTTCCTGAACTATCATTATACTATATACAGATTTTTCGTGCAATTCTTTAGATATTAAATTTTTCTTCTTTTTTGTGTGGGGAGGGCGTGGCGTAAGCGCCGGGCACCCGTGCAGCACACACGCACTCCCGCGCCTGCTACGCTACGCTGCTAAGAGACTGTACGAATTATGCCTTGGGGTGGTTCTATGCTTGACGAAACCGGCTTTTATGCGCCGTCCGTGGCGCATAACGCCTTGCCCGGCCGTCCATGGCCGGGCATTTCTGTTTTTCTTGGGCATAATTCTACAGTCTCTAAGCAGCTTCGCTATTCGCCTGCTCGGGAGTGCGTGTGCGCTGCCGGATGCCCGGCGCTTACGCCACTTACGTTGTGACAATAATTTACAATTTGAGATATAATAAGTATTCGAGGTCCAAATATCGATGATATTTGAACCTCGGGGATTATTCTATATAATTATATTATCCGATTTGTCTGACGAGATTTACCATTTCGATCGCACCGAGTGCACAGTCATATCCTTTGTTTCCGGCTTTTGTTCCGGCTCTTTCTATTGCCTGCTCGATGTTTTCGGTGGTGACTACTCCAAACATTACCGGGATTTCTGATTCGAGTGATACGGATGCGATTCCCTTTGATACCTCGTTGCACACATAATCATAGTGGCTTGTTGCTCCTCTGATTACTGCTCCAAGGCAGATGACTGCATCGTATTTTCCACTTTTTGCCATCTTCTTTGCGATGAGTGGTATCTCAAATGCTCCCGGCACCCATGCTACGTCTATGTTTTCCTCCGGCACGTCGTGTCTTACGAGTCCGTCCTTTGCTCCTCCTAAAAGCTTTGATGTGATAAATTCATTGAATCTTGCTACTACGATTCCTACCTTGATTCCATCCTGTGTCATTTTTCCTTCGATTACGTTCATTTTTTGTTCTCCTTATGTTTTTTATTTTTACTCAGATGAGTTTATCTGCAATTATTAACTATTTAGAATTTGTTACTATTCAGAATCCCCGCACACATTGCAAAAACGCTCGATGCGGTGTACTAATATGAGAGTATGTGTCCCATGCGTTTCTGCTTGGTTTTCAGATAAAACAGGTCATGCGCGGTGGCGCTCATCTGGATCGGCACACGCTCGCTGATTTCCATGCCAAACTCTGAGAGCTGGTATACCTTGTCAGGGTTATTTGTGAGAAGGCGCAGACTGTGTACGCCAAGCTCTCTTAATATCTGGGCTCCGATATAGTACTCGCGCTCATCTCCGGCAAAGCCGAGTGCCAAATTTGCTTCGAGTGTGTCCATTCCCTGCTCCTGAAGCTCATAGGCCTTCAGCTTATTTATCAGGCCGATGCCTCTGCCCTCCTGACGCATGTAGAGCAGTATTCCTCTGCCCTCCTCGTCTATCTGTCTCATGGCCGCCTCCAGCTGCTGGCCACAGTCGCAACGCTGTGAACCGAATACATCTCCTGTGAGACACTCAGAGTGTACTCGGCAGAGCACATCTCTTCCATCTGCGATTTCGCCCTTTACAAGTGCCACATGATGCTCTCCGTTTAATCTGTTGACGAAGCCATATGCCTTGAATTCGCCGTATTTGGTCGGCAGTCTTTACCTCTGTGACACGGTCAACGAGTCTTTTCATGTATCTTTCTGTATTCCTGAAGTGCCGCTATTGTGATGTAACTTTATCGTCCCATTTTTTTTGCAAGCTCCATGAGCTCTGTTGTGCGCATCATGGTACCGTCCTCACGCATTATCTCACAGCACAGCCCACATTCCTTTAGTCCTGCAAGCCTGCATAAATCGACTGTTGCCTCTGTGTGTCCGTTTCTCTCCAGTACGCCGTTTTTCTTTGCAAGAAGCGGAAACATGTGGCCCGGACGTCTGAAATCCTCAGGCTTTGCGTCATCAGAGACACATTTCATTGCTGTGATTGAGCGCTCTGCTGCGGAAATGCCTGTGGTTGTTGAGACATGGTCTATTGAGACTGTAAATGCTGTCTCATGATTGTCTGTATTTTCCTGCACCATCTGCGGAAAACGAAGCTTCTTTACATATTCCTGCGACATCGGCATGCATATCAGACCCTTGCCGTGCATCGCCATAAAGTTGATGTTTTCTGTTGTGGCAAATTCTGCCGCACAGATGAAATCGCCCTCATTCTCTCTGTCCTCATCATCTGTGACAAGTATTATTTTTCCTGCACGAAGCTCATCAAGTGCTTCTTCTACTGTGTTGAATTTCATATTTTATGTCCTCGTCTTTCTATTGTGATTTTATAGCTATTGAGTTACATGATTTTTAATCCTTCAGCCCTACGCACATTCGCAAAACCGCACGATACCCGTTCTTTTATGTTAAAAGCCATATTTTGCCAGGAAATCTCTTGTTATTCCATCTGGTTTATTTTCGCCGGATTTATGCAGTGCATTTTCCTTAATTGTCTGTGCTCCTGTCATTTCTTCTGTTATTCCTTCCGACTGCCCTTTAAACAACAGCTTCTCAACATATTTTCCTATGATATCTGTTTCCAGATTTACGACAGCTCCCACTTTTCTGTCCTTTAACACAGTCTGGCTTACCGTGTGCGGTATCGCTGATATCGAGAAATTATCCTCTGCAACCTTTGCGACTGTGAGGCTTATTCCATCGATTGTGACTGAGCCCTTCTCGACTATATAGCGCATGAGCTGTGGTGTGGCCTGTATTGTATACCAGATGGCATTGTCATCTTTTTTGACCTCCACAATCCTGCCTGTTCCGTCAACATGTCCAGACACTATGTGCCCGCCAAATCTGCCATCTGCGGCCATCGCACGCTCCAAATTGACATGTGCTCCTCTCATCGCATTTGCAAGCGATGAACGGTTTATCGTCTCGTGCATGACATCCGCTGTAAACGCATGTGGCATGAGCCTTGTGACCGTGAGGCAGACACCGTTTACCGCTATGCTGTCTCCGGCCTTTGTTCCAGCTAGCACTTTTTCAGCTCTTATTGTAAGTACTGCTGAGTTTGCTCCACGTGAAATTGTATCTATTGTTCCAACTTCTTCAACTATTCCTGTGAACATTGTGTATCGCCTTTCTTTTCTATATTTCCTCACACTCATTTGCATAATTTACATGGCAAATTGTTTACAATTGTTTCCGGTCTCACCAAGGCGAAACAGTAACAATTACATCAATTACACAACATCACACTCGATAAGGAAATCATCACCAAGCTTTGTCACCTTACTGCTTCCAAGCATCACGGCATGTGCCGGCGAGTCGGTTCCCATTCCCTCTATCGGAGTTTTTGCATCCGCTCCGCCGAAAAGCTTTGGTGCAATGTAAGCATATACCTTATTCACAATCCCGCTCTTAAGGGCTGACCAGTTGAGTATTCCGCCTCCCTCAAGCAAAATGCTGTCTATGCTTCTTTCGCCGAGCTTTTGCATGAGGTCATTTAAATCAATATGTACCGTTTTTTTCTAGCTACATACAGAATTTCTTATTCCGTTTTCTTCAAGCCGTGTTTATTTTTCTGTTTTTTTGATAATTATTGTTTTCTTCTATACTATCTTTTTCAGTATCAGGCAAGGCTTCTGAATGTGCGGTTTCACGATATCGCTCACTGACTGCAACTATCGTCGGCACTTCCTTTGCAGTATTTACTATCTGCGATTCCAGTGGAAGCTTAAGGTGCGTATCGCATATTATGCGGATTGGATTTACTCCGCCCTCGATTCTGCATGTAAGCAGTGGATTGTCTGCAAGCACTGTTCCTATTCCTGCCATTATGGCTTTATATCTGTGGCGCAGGTTTTGCACATGTTCTCTCGCTTTTTCTCCTGTTATCCACTTTGATAGTCCTGAATATGTGGCTATCTTTCCATCCATCGTCATGGCATATTTCATAGCGACGTATGGACGTCTGGTCTGTATAAAGTAAAAGAATACATCGTTCAGCCTGTCGCACTCGTCTTTAAGCACCTGCGTGACAACCTCTATCCCATGCTCTTTAAGGATTTTGATACCGCCCCCGGCGACAAGCGGATTCGGGTCATCCGAGCCCACATATACTCTTTTTATACCGGCTTCTATCACTGCCTCCACACATGGTGGCTGCTTTCCATGATGACAGCAGGGCTCGAGAGTCACATATATATCCGCTCCCTGTGGCGATTCCTTGCAATGCTTTAACGCATTTCTTTCCGCGTGCAGCTCTCCGTATCTCTCATGCCAGCCCTCTCCGATTATCCTTCCGTCCTTTACAATCACAGCTCCGACCATCGGGTTTGGCGAGGTATACCCCATGCCGCGTTTTGCAAGCTCAATCGCCCTTCTCATATATTGTTCATCAGTCATTTGAGTTCCTTTCTGCATATTCTTTATATGCCCACTAAAAAAGCCCTAAACTATTAATGTTCAGGGCCTAGTAATTTCAAATATCATAATCTCAGATAAACATGCACTAGCTGCATTTCATCATAAATGAATTTTGAGACAAAAAAAATCCGGAATGTATGAAACACTCCAGAGTAGATATATTTTATAACTATGACATGTGCTGTATCTGAAACTGAATCTAACCCCCAGCTATCTATACTCTGCATATATCATATTCACATCTTCTTTCATCCAGACTTTACTGTCGGCCTCGGAATCTCACCGAATCATGCCTTGCGGCTCGTGGGCTATACCACCGGTAGGGAATTGCACCCTGCCCTGAAGAATAATTATTTAATTAGCTTACGCTAACCATAGTAAACCTTTGTGGCTTGTATGTCAAGATTATTTTCATTTTTGATAAAATTTATGCTATAATCATACATCGATTAAAAAAATCTTAAAATTTTTTGTAACAAAACAATCCTTTCTACGTCTAACCTATGAACAAAGTCCAGCTAATAAATGTCAATAGTAAAATGAGAAAAAATCTATTTTATTTTCTGACTAAAAAAGGCGGACTTTCCCTTGGTGAAAATATCGTTTTTGTAAAGATATTGATTCATTGGGTTCATAGTATTTTATTGCAGCTATGTCGCATTTAGCAGAATTGTATTGTTTGATATGCTCCTGAGGAGCAATGATTTTGAATGGTTTGTTATCTCTGAGTATTGCAAATATCATATTGCATACCTTATGTGAAACAGCTCCCATTGCTACGAGCTTTGGTTTTGAGTCACATTTTTGAGGTAGTACTCACGAAGAACTGGATTTTTAGCTTCTCTATTACGGGAGATACTGATGCTTTGTAAGGTTAACGTGTGAATAACACGTCTAGCTATGGCAGAACCACGCTTAGACATTTGAACCTTGGTGCCTTCAAATTTACCGGATTGCTTTACTGCTGGATCAAGACCAAAATAAGCGAAAAGTTGTTTAGGGCTTTGAAAAATGCTGAAAAGTCAACCGATCTCACCCACTAATGGATACAGCAGACAAGAAACCAGCACCTTTGAAAGTTTCAATCAAATGAATCTGCTTGACAAAGTCAGAATCTTCATTAGCATCAACAAGCTCGTGGAGTGATTCAAGAATGCTGTTGATTTCTTCATCATATTTACGTATGAAGCTGATATAAAGGCGAATACGCTTGATGTTGCTGTCTATGATGTAACCAAACTGATTTGCATCAGTTGCCGCCTGAATTATGGCATTATACTTATTTTGAGCATATGTAAGCCCAAATCGAGCTGTGGATTTGATGATATCAATAATCTCTTGCTTGTCTGCTTTAAGAAAAGCTGATGGAGAGGTATAAGTCTCCAATAATGTAAGAGAAGTGTTGATAGTAACCTTGGAAAAGATGCCAAGATACTGTGGAAACGCCATGCGTAATTCACCCTGAAGCTTATTCACATAGGCACTGCGATTATCCATTAAATCGTAGTATTCACGGCATAGGTTACGGCAGTTTAGAGCAAGATCTGAAGGCATAAGTGAAACCTTTAAATCAGGTTTCAAACCGACCAAAGCAGCTTTTTTAGAATCAAAACGATCATTATGTACTTTTCGTATGTTGATATTTGTGCTATTCTTAGTGATGATAGGATTAATAACCGAGCAGTTAAAACCCTTATCACGAAGATAGCAGAAGAGTGGGTAATGATAAATTCCCGTGGATTCGAGGAAAATGCGACTTTCCAAAGAATACAACTCTTCTGCTTCTTTTATTTTAGAAACAGCGGTTGTAAGGGAATCAATACTGTTATGTAGGATTTTGTAAGGTTTTCCTACGAATTGTTGGTTTGGAAGTGCTATAGACATCCATGAGAAATCAGCACCGACATCAATACCAACAGAGATGAATAGTTCATCAAGATTAAAAATAACTTTGTTTGACATGAGCAATAGCCCCTTTCTGATAGGAATCCATTTCCAATCTGGCAGGTACACAACCTAGCGTGTTATTCGGGTATGGCCTTCAGGCTCCCAACCAGCTAAAACATAAAACCCTGTCGAATGGACTAATTGACTTTATTGCAGGTATCAGTCACAGAAGTGACTTCCCAAGGAGGTGAACATTCTTTGTCCTATCCTAAGAGATAATACCTTATGTTTTATCTGGTGTCTATCAGGAACCGTCAGACATGATAATTATTATGGATAACATCTGATGAAGGAAGAATCCCTTCTTTTGTTATCTGATTTACAGAAACTTATTAACCAAGTAGTCTTGATTGACTACACCATTATTATACTAGGAGGTGACAGTTCTGGATTATGAGAAATTGTACAATTCCTATTACTTGCAAGTATACTCATATGTAATGACAATTGTAAAAAATCAACATCAGGCTGAGGAAATTACCCAGAATACTTTTTATAAGGCCATGACCGCAAAGAAGGCATATGCCGGCAAATCAAGCGAACAGACCTGGCTTTGCAGCATAGCAAGAAATCTGGCAATGGACGAATGCCGAAAAAACACAAAATTTACAGAGCTTGACGAAGAGCAGCTCGAACAACCCGATAATATGGTAAAAAGCCTAGAAAATAAAGATACCGCTCTTCAGATTCATCTTATACTGCACGAGCTTGATGAGCCCTACAAGGAGGTCTTTCAGCTTAGAATATTTGGTGAATTGCCATTCTCCCAAATAGGCATGATATTTGGAAAAACAGAGAACTGGGCACGGGTAACTTACCATAGAGCCAGACTGAAAATCAAAGAAAGGATGGATAGAAATGAATAATCCAATTACACAATCAACCAATGAAACCTGCAATATAGTTCAGGATTTACTCCCACTATACTATGACGATGTATGCAGTCCCTCAAGCAAAAGGCTTGTTGAAAAACACCTTAAGACTTGTGAAAAATGTCAAAATACATACAATGAGCTAAAAAACGATTCTATTGATTCAATGATAAAAAAAGAGGCCGACAGTGTATTAAAGCAGCATGAGAAAAAGGAAAAATCTGCTGCCTACAAGACCGGAGTCATAATAGCCGGATTACTGCTTATCCCAATACTCATCACATTCATAGTGTGTCTGTCAAATGGCGGTGGTTTAAATACCTTTGCGGTGGTAACAGCATCTATGCTTCTTGTAGCTGCAATGACAGTTTTTCCACTTATGGCACAGCAGAAAAAACTGACCAAATGCATAATCTGCGGTGTTTTTGCTCTGCTTTTGATATTCTTTTTTGTTGACAGAATGTATAGTTCAAATGAATTTATGCTTTGGTCTGTTCCAACTATATTTGGATTATCAATTGTTCTCTTTCCGTTTGTCATCAGAGGAATTGAGCTTCCACCTGTTTTATCAGACAAAAAAGCTCTTATCACTATGCTGTGGGATACCTTATGGCTTTTCCTCACAATCATTGAGGTGTGTGGTCATACAAACGATGTTGCCGGAATGAAGGCCGGCTGTATTATAGCATTTGTCTTTGTACTTGCGGCCTGGCTCATATTCTTTGATGCACGATATTTAAACGCAAACAGATTTATAAAATCCGCAATTATAGTTTTGATAGCTTCGGTTTGGACAGCTTTTGCCGATGACATATGCGAGTTTTTAATTTTTGGCACCAGACAAATCACTATAAAGTCCGTGAATTTTTCTGACTGGACTTCCAATATCTGCGTGAATGCCAATGTTTACGCTATTGTACTTGTGTCCGGCGTTATTATCGCCTCTATACTTTTCGTAGCAGGCGGTATCAAAGCATTTGCTAATAAAAAATAAATTAGTTTTCTCTTTTATATATTATTACAAAACCCCTCCCACAGACTTCTATCTGTGGGAGGGGTTTTTATAGTCATTATTCAATAAGTGCCTACAGATTAGCAAACACCCTGTGCAAGCATAGCGTCAACTACTTTCTCAAAGCCTGCGATATTTGCACCTGCAACATAGTCAGTCTTTCCACCAACTGTTGCATTGTATCTCTTAGCAGCATCACTGATGTTAGCGTAGATTGTCTCCATGATGCCCTTGAGCTTTCCGTCAACCTCTTCGAATGTCCATGAAAGTCTCTCAGAGTTCTGGCTCATCTCAAGTGCTGATGTAGCAACACCACCTGCATTGGCAGCTTTACCACCTACGAAGAGTACTCCGTTCTCCTGAAGGTATTTTGTAGCCTCAAGAGTTGTAGGCATGTTAGCACCCTCTGTTACAGATGTAACACCGTTAGCAACGAGCATCTTGGCATCCTCAATGTCTAACTCATTCTGAGTCGCACATGGAAGAGCAAGATCTACCTTGTACTGCCATACACCGTGCTCACCGTTCTGCTTTGCATGATACTCAGCAGTTGACTTAGCAGCTGCATACTCAGTAAGACGGGCACGCTTAACTTCCTTAACTTCCTTAAGAAGAGCAACATCAATTCCGTTTGGATCATAAATCCATCCGGTAGAATCAGAACATGTTACAACCTTAACACCTAACTCCTGTGCCTTCTCGATTGCGTAGATAGCAACGTTACCAGATCCGGAAACTGCTGCTGTCTTTCCCTCAAGGCTCATACCATGATCTTTCCATAATGCGTTAGTAAGATATAACAGACCATATCCGGTAGCCTGTGTACGTGCAAGAGATCCACCATAGGTAAGACCCTTACCAGTCAGCACACCTTCGTATGATCCACGAATTCTCTTATACTGTCCAAATAAGAAGCCGATCTCTCTTGCACCTGTTCCGATATCTCCGGCCGGTACGTCAACATCTGCTCCGATATATTTGCAAAGTTCTGTCATGAAGCTCTGGCAGAATGCCATGATCTCTCTGTCAGATTTACCCTTAGGATCGAAATCAGAACCACCTTTACCACCACCGATTGGAAGTGTTGTAAGAGAATTCTTAAATACCTGCTCGAAACCTAAGAACTTGATAATACCCAGGTTTACAGAAGGATGAAGTCTTAAACCTCCCTTGTATGGTCCAATGGAATTATTAAACTGTACACGGAAACCTCTGTTTACCTGAACCTGTCCGTTGTCATCTACCCAAGGAACACGGAACATGATCTGACGATCCGGCTCTGTGATTCTCTCAAGAATCGCATTCTTTCTGTATAATTTCTCATTTGCATCGATCACAGGTCTTAAAGAATCAAGAACCTCTGTTACTGCCTGTAAGAACTCAGGCTGATCTGCGTTTTTCTTCTTTACTACTTCGAGTACTTCATCAACATAGCTCATTTTTATATCTCCTTTACAAAATTATTTTTCACATCAACAAGTTTATTTTATATAAATCTATTGCTATAATCAAGTAATTTTTGAAAGTTTTATATAAAAAAATTCATTTTATTTATTATCTTCATTTATATTATCCCAGTTTTGGTACTGATTCTCCTCATCATCGGAATATACTACCTTGAAATAATCCGAGAGTTTTGCAAGTGAAGTTATAAGAACTTTCATTTCGTCATCCGAAAGATCGTCCTTTATATGCTCTATCATATGACGGTGAAACTGCTCATGATGATAGTATGCACTCTTTCCCTTGTCGGTGAGTGAGAGCTTTACCACACGCTTATCCTCCTCACTGCGGATACGGTTCACGTATCCCTTGCGGGTGAGACCATCTATTGCCTTTGTCAGCGTGCCCAGAGTGATAGACATAAGCTTGGCTACGGTGCCGGAGCGCTTTGGCTCATCGACTCCTATTGCCTCTATTATATGCATATCGTTGATAGAAATATCAGAAAATTCGTCTGTTATCAGACATCTGCCCTCTATCTCTGTCAAATCCTTGAACAGACACACCAATAATTCATTTAAAGTTTCATCTGCCGTCATAAATACCTCTTTCTATTGCCACTCTATGGCGCAGGCTCCCCATGTAAGTCCTGCTCCAAAGCCTGATAAAATTATTTTTTCCTCATGCTTTATCATACCATCTTTGCGGACTTTATCAAGCAAAATCGGCACACTTGCCGCAGAAATATTTCCACAATGCTGTAAATTGGTCGGGAATTTGTCCATAGGCTGCTTAAGCCTCTTGGCAACCGACTCAATAATACGTATATTGGCCTGATGCAACACATAGACATCCACATCATCTACGCTCCAGCCGATTTCATCAAGCAGCTCATTTATAGCCTTTGGCACTGTCTTTACCGCAAACTTGTATACAGCAGGACCGTCCATAGTGACATAGCCACCGAGTGCAGACTGCTTTCCATTGTCGGTAAACGGATTGACTACAGGACGGTTGTCTCCGTCAAGCGCCTCACCGCCTTTTCCGTCCGAGCCCTGTACAAAGCCCTTAAAAGCATCGCCCTCGTCTGTCACAACGGCTGCTCCTGCTCCGTCTCCGAAAAGTACACAGGTGCTTCTGTCATTCCAGTCCATTATTTTTGAAAGAACCTCTGCTCCCACTACGACTGCCTTGTGAAACCTGCCGGTCTTAAAATATGCATCCGCTGTGGCAAGCCCGAATAAAAAGCCTGAACATGCGGCATTTATGTCAAATGCCACTGCACTGCCTGCACCTATCTCAGCCTGAATCTGACATGCGAGCGATGGAACGATTTTGTCTGTGGATACGCTTGCCGCTATTATCAATTCTATCTCACTTCCGTCAATTCCCGCATCCTGCAGCGCACTTTTTACTGCATCACAGGCAAGTGAGGTGGTTGTCTCAGTAGTTGCAATGTGTCTGTTTCTTATTCCTGTACGCGAGCTGATCCACTCGTCAGATGTGTCCATTATGGCTGCCAGGTCATCGTTTGAGACCACTCTCTGTGGCAGGCTGCTTCCTGTTCCAACTATCTTCATAGAATTTCCTTTCCGGGACTAGAACTTGCGGAAACGCTTGTATCTTTCCTCCAAGAGCTGGTCCTTTGTCAATTTGCTTTCTTTTTCCAAGAATTTCTTCATGTTGCCCTTCATATAGTTTCCGATTGATGAAAGAGCATCCTCGTCGGCTCCGCCAAACTCAGGTATTATATCATCCACGACATCAAGCTCCTTTAAGTCGTGTGCTGTAATCTTCATTACCTCTGCTGCTTCCTTTGCACGCTTTCCGTCCTTCCAGAGGATAGATGCAAAACCCTCAGGCGAAAGGATTGAGTATGTGGCATTTTCCATCATCCACACTTCATTTCCTACAGAAAGAGCTAAAGCTCCGCCGCTTCCGCCTTCTCCTATCATGAGACAAAGGATCGGCACCTTGATGCCGCTCATCTCATAAAGGTTTCTTGCGATTGCCTCACCCTGTCCGTTTTCCTCTGCTTCCATTCCCGGATAAGCTCCTGATGTATTGACAAAGGTTATGATCGGACGGTTGAATTTCTCTGCCTGCTTCATGAGGCGCAGTGCCTTGCGGTAGCCCTCAGGTGATGGCATACCATAGTTTCTCTTTGCGCAGTCTTCAAGGTCTTTTCCCTTGTGGACACCGATAACTGTGACCGGCTGGCCGTCTAAATATGCGATTCCACCTACGATAGCCGGGTCATCGCGGAAATATCTGTCTCCGTGCAGCTCCATAAACTCATCAAAGATATAGTCCATATAGTCAACCGATGCAAGTCTCTTAATCTGTCTTGCGGCGCTGACCTTGTCCCATACCTTAAATGGCTTAGCCTTTGCCTCGCGCTCCTTCATAAGCTCTGTCGGCTCGTAATTGTCGTCTGAGTGAAGCGGGTCAAAATTGGCATAGCCAGTGGTAGGTCTGTGAGCACGTAAAATCTTGTAAAGAGTCTTCTTTAAATCCTCACGCTCAACTATCATATCCACAAAGCCGTGCTCAAGCTGGAACTCTGCCCTCTGGAAGCCCTCAGGCAGCTTCTGTCCGATGGTCTGCTCGATAACACGAGGACCCGCAAAGCCGATAAGTGCCTTTGGCTCTGCAAGAATGATATCTCCAAGCATTGCAAAGCTGGCTGTCACACCACCTGTTGTAGGATCTGTGAGTACCGGCACATATAAAAGTCCTGCCTCTGAGTGACGCTTTGCTGCGGCTGAGGTCTTTGCCATCTGCATCAGTGAAATAATACCCTCCTGCATTCTGGCACCGCCTGAACAACAGAATAATATAACCGGAAGTCTTTCCTCTGTGGCACGCTCAAATGCGCTTGTGATTTTCTCACCAACTACATGACCCATGCTTCCCATCATAAATCTTGAATCAATTACACCAAGCACTGTCTCCTCGCCGTAAATCTTTGTCTTACCGATGACAATGCCCTCAGAAAGTCCTGTTTTCTCCTGAGTCTTTGCAATTTTCTCCTCATACTCAGGGAAATTGAGAGGATTTCCTGTTGTAAGCTCTGTAAACCATGGCTCAAACGCTTCCTTGTCGGAAACCATTCTGATTCTGTTTTTAGCACGCACACGGAAATAATAATTACACTCATAGCAGACGTATTTGTGCTGTTTTACAACTGATTTAAGCACAGTCTTGCCACACTTGGGACAAACGATTGTCTCAGGGACATCCTCTTTTGTTTCCTGTGCTGCATCGGCATTTTTGCCATCTACGGCTGCTTTTCCATCTGCGACCGTTTTGCCTTCTGCGGCTGTTTTTGCGCTCTCAGCGTTCTTTGCTAAAGCCTCATCAGCCTCTATATTTTTATCTTTCTTCTTGAATAACTTCATCATGTCTCCTTATGCAATTAACCTATTGCAAATGTAAGCTCCGCCATACAGGCAACCTTGCCGTTTACCCTGGCAACAGCCTTGCCCACACCGATAGGACCCTTAACCTTTATAATCTCAGTGGTCAGCTCCAGCGTATCTCCCGGAACCACCTTCTGCTTGAACTTGGCATTATTGATGCCTGCAAAATATGCAGTCTTGCCCTTCCACTCATCCTGACAAAGAATGGCAACTGCACCTGTCTGCGCCAAAGCCTCAATAATAAGCACTCCCGGCATCACCGGATTTCCCGGAAAATGTCCCATAAAATGTGGCTCATTCATAGTCACATTCTTCTTGGCCACACACTTTACGCCCGGCTGCAGCTCCTCAACCGTATCAATGAGAAGAAACGGACTGCGGTGCGGCAGAATATCCATAATCTGCTGCGTATTCATAATTGACATATTGCATATATCCTTTCTCAACTTACTGTAAACTATTTACATTCTTCGAGCCTCACAAAGTGGAGCAATGAAGCACAAAGTATTCCATAAACCTAAACTGCGCACATGCTTCGCGCTCAACAAAGTGGAGCCGGAAAGCACACAGTGTGTTCTGAATGAAAAATATGAACTGTCACGGCGTTCCATCCGCTCCAATAGCATGAAGTGCTAACACCATATCACAGCCTGTCCGTGCAAAATGCCGTGACTGACTTCATATTTTTCACGAGGAATATACTGTGTGCTCCACCGGACCTCACAACCTGAATGCGCGAAGCCACTAAAAAAGCAGAAGCAATTTATTTACATGCTTCGCGCTCAACAAAGTGGAGCCGGAAAGCACACAGTGTGTTCTGAATGAAAAATATGAACTGTCACGGCGTTCCATCTGCTCCAATAGCATGAAGCGCTAACACCATATCACAGCCTGTCCGTGCAAAATGCCGTGACTGACTTCATATTTTTCACGAGGAATATACTGTGTGCTCACGGACCTCACAACCTAAATGCGCGAAGCCCCTAAATTATTTATAAGCCTTGAGCAGAATACTTGCATTATGTCCACCAAATCCCAGTGAATTGCTCAGTGCATACTCAACAGGCTCCTCATAGCTGTCCTTGCAGTAATTGAGGTCAATCTCCTCATCAGGAGTCTCATAGCCAACAGTCTTATGTATAAATCCATCCTGGATTTCCTTCACACATGTTATAAACTCAACAGCTCCCGCTGCTCCGAGCAGATGTCCTATCATAGACTTTGTTGAATTGATTTTAAGATTTGCAGCCTCATCACCGAACGCAAGCTTGATTGCTCTTGTCTCAAAGAGATCATTGTGATGTGTGCCTGTTCCGTGAGCATTGATGTATTTTACATCTGCCGGTGTGACACCTGCATCGCTCATGGCATTGGTCATGGCTCTTGCTGCACCTGCGCCATCCTCCTGCGGAGATGTGATATGGTATGCATCCGATGAGCAGCCGTATCCGACTACCTCTGCATAAATCTTTGCACCTCTTGCCTTTGCATGCTCAAGCTCTTCAAGGATAACTACTCCTGAGCCCTCACCCATTACAAAGCCACTTCTGTTTTTGTCAAACGGAAGTGAACACTTTGTCGGATCATCTACTGTAGAAAGCGCTGTGAGTGCTGTAAATCCTGCGATTCCGATAGGACATACACTGCCCTCTGTACCACCGGCTACCATCACGTCAGCCTCACCGTACTGGATGCTTCTGTATGCCTCACCGATTGTGTTTGTTCCTGTAGCGCAGGCTGTTACATCATTGATACTCTTTCCCTTGAGACCGAACTGGATGGAAACATTTCCTGCTGCCATGTTACAGATCATAAGCGGAACAAGCAGAGGATTGACTCTGTTTGGTCCCTTTTCATAAAGCTTTTGTGTCTCGCGCTCCATAGCCTGAAGACTTCCGATACCTGAACCGATGGCACATCCAACCATGTATGGATCTTCCTTTTCGATATCAAGTCCGCTGTCATCAATTGCCTGCTTTGCTGCAGCTACAGCGTACTGTGAGAATGGCTCCATTCTCTTTGCTGCCTTTCTATCCATAAAATCCTGTGGATTAAAATCCTTAAGCTCTGCTGCAATGTGACATTTATAATCTGTTGTGTCAAATTTTGTGATGTGGTCAAATCCGATTTTTCCGGCCTTTACCGATGTCCAGAAATCGTCCACATTATTTCCGATTGGTGTTACTGCTCCAAGTCCTGTTACAACTACTCTTCTACTCATATTGCCATTCCTCCGTCAACAGACAGCACCTGGCCTGTGATGTAGCCTGCTGCATCTGATGCTAAAAATAATACTGCGTTTGCGATATCCTTTGTGTTTCCCGGTCTGCCAAGCGGAATCTGTGATAAAAGATTCTCCTTTGCCGCATCGGCAAGCACATCTGTCATCTCTGTCTCTACAAAGCCCGGTGCCACTGCGTTTGCTGTGATTCCCCGGCTGGCAAGCTCTCTGGCTACAGCCTTTGTAAGTCCTATAACTCCTGCCTTGCTGGCGCTGTAGTTGGCCTGTCCTGCATTTCCGAGTATGCCGGAAACTGATGAAATATTGATAATCCTTCCTGATTTCTGCTTCAAGAAATAGCGTGACATGTGACGTATTGTGTTGAACGCACCCTTAAGGTTTGTATCGAGCACTGCGTCATAGTCTGCCTCGCTCATCTTCATGATGAGACCGTCTCTTGTGATTCCTGCGTTGTTTACGAGGATATCTATGTGCTTGTACTCCTTGATGAGCGCTGTTATCATATTCTGGCACTCGTCAAAATCAGATACATTGCACTGATAACAAACTGCATCACCGCCTGCTGCCTTTATCTCTGCAACAACGGCATCTGCCTTTTCCTTTGAACCATTATAATTTACTATTACAAAGGCGTGTGCTGCGGCAAGTGTAAGAGCTATCTGTCTTCCAATTCCACGGCTTGCGCCTGTAACCAGGGCATTTTTACCTGTTAACATACTTTTCAAAATCCTCCAGTTTGTCTATGTTTACGACTTTTACGTCTCTATTTATCTTTCTCATAAATCCGCTGAGTGAGCGTCCCGGTCCGATTTCCACGAACTCATCTGCACCGTCTGCGATAAGGCGCTCGATGGTCTGCTGCCAGCGTACTGACGATGAAACCTGCTTTGTCAGATAATCCTTGACATCTGCCGGTGACTTCACATAGTCTGCTGTGACGTTTGTGATATATGGCACCTTGATATCGTGGATTTCTACACTCTCAAGTGCATCTGCTAGCTTTTCTCCTGCACCCTTAAGCATTGCTGAGTGGAAAGGTCCGCTGACCTTGAGCGGTACGCATCTCTTGGCGCCTGCCTCGCTGCATGCTGCTGCGGCGGCATCTACTGCTGCCTTTTCTCCGGTGATAACAATCTGTCCCGGGCAGTTATAGTTGGCTACCGATACCACTGAATTTGTCTCATCTGCTGTCTTTTTGCAGATATCCTCAATGACCTGCGGATCAAGTCCTAAAACCGCTGTCATGGCTCCACCTGTAGGAACTGCCTCCTGCATGTAGATTCCTCTTTTTCTGACAACTGCGAATGCATCTGCCATAGTCATGGCTCCTGATGCGATAAGAGCACCATATTCCCCAAGACTTAATCCAGCTGTGACATCAGGTGTGATACCCTTGTCGATGATTGCCTGATATATAGCTGCCTCAACTGCAAGCATACATATCTGTGTGTACTCTGTAATGTTGAGCTTGTCATTTTCCTCAAAGCAAAGCGCCGGAATATCCAAGCCTGTCTGTTCACTGGCAAGGTCGATTACTGCCTTTGCATTTGGCATTGTATCGTAAAACTCCTTACCCATTCCTATGTACTGTGAGCCCTGTCCGGGAAACATAAATACTCTCTTACCCATTTTCGGTTTCTCCTTATTTCTGACAGGATACCGTAAGTCACTCTTTCCAGGCGGCCCGGTATCCTTAAATTTGCATGTAAAAGTGAATACTGTCTATTTGTTCAGTCCCACTACATCATCAATGATTTCTTTGCAGGTTTCCTCTTTCTTTACGAGGCCTGCGCTCTGACCTGCCATGACGCTGCCATATACGGTATCTCCGTCCACAACGGCTTTTCTGAGTGCGCCAAGCGTCATTTTTTCGAGCTCTTCAAATGGAGCTCCTTCCTTTTCCAGCTTGAGATATTGTCTGGTCATCTTGTTTCTGAGCACTCTGATCGGATGGCCTGTGCTCATTCCTGTAACCTCGGAATCTATATCCTTGGCCTTAATGACCTTCTGCTTATAGTTTTCATGTACTATCGATTCTTTTGCGGTGACAAAGCGTGTGCCCATCTGGACTGCCTCTGCACCGAGTGCAAATGCTGCATTGAAGCCTCTGTTGTCTGCAATTCCGCCTGCTGCGATAACAGGGATGCTCACTGCATCAACAACCTGTGGCACAAGTGTCATGGTAGTCTGTGCTCCGATATGTCCGCCTGACTCCATTCCCTCGGCGATTACTGCACTTGCCCCGCCTCTCTCCATGAGCTTTGCGAGTGCTACGCTTGCAACTACAGGGATTACGATGACGCCTGCTTCTTTCCACATGTCCATGTACTTTGCAGGGTTTCCTGCGCCGGTGGTGACTACCTTTACCTTTTCCTCGGCGATGATTTTTGCTATCTCATCGGCCTCCGGATTCATAAGCATGAGGTTGACTCCGAACGGCTTATCTGTCTCCTTCTTTGCAGCGACTATCTGCTCCTTTACCCATGAAGCCGGGGCTCCGCCTGCTCCGATGATGCCAAGTCCGCCTGCATTGGACACAGCGCTGGCAAGCTCATGGGTTGCTACCCATGCCATGCCACCCTGAATGACCGGATATTTGATTCCAAGAAGCTTTGTTATTCTTGTTTCCATGTCTTTTAAGCCTCTACACCTTTGTTCTTAAGATACTCAATGATGTCGTTTACTGTTGCGATTTTCTCTAAATCCTCTGAAGGGATTTCTACTCCGTACTCCTCCTCGAGTGCCATTACAAGCTCGAAAAGATCTAATGAATCTGCCTCAAGATCCTCCTTGAAGTTTGACTCTAATTTGATATCATCCTCGTCAATTCCTAACTGATCTGCTACGATTTCCTTGATTTTCTCCAACATATTTCTGTTCTCCTTTTTCTGTGTTTATTTTCGGTTTTGTGTGCTGGTATATTTGCACTAGTTTGCATGTCAAATATTTTCATCATCAAATCATTTGACAGTGAAAGTATATCACATTTAAAATAGTTGTCAAGTCAAAGTATTTTTATTTTTCATTTTTTATGGTACGGGAGCAGGCGGGCAGAAAATTACCCATCCAAAACGTCTCCTACCAGCAGCCAAGAGGCTGTAAGAATTGTAAGTCAGGTTTTCTATGCCTGACGCAGCCGGCTTTTACGCGCCGTCCTTGGCGCGGTAACGCCTCGCCCGTGCTTCCATGCACGTGCGCTACTGTGTACCTATTACAATTCCAACAGCCTCTAAGCAGCTTCGTACAAACTCATTGGATGGGCAATTTTCTGCCCGCCTGCTCCCTTACACTGTGACAATAATATACACTAAAAAACAGACTGTAATTATGAGTGGTCAGCTCAATTTTACAGTCTGCTCTATATTAATCTCTCAAACACCCAACCGGCACAACCCGAACTCCTGACTCCGTGGTATATGCCATGGTTGCATTTGCGCAAATCACAATCAGTGCCGATGGTTCTTTATATACATCACGTGGATGTTTTTCTTTTTCCAATGCTTTCTCATTATATTTTAAGATAATATCCTTGAATCGCAGCAAGGATTTTTCCGCTTCCGGAATCTTGTTCACCCCGGTTTTTATTTCAATAAGCGCATAACGGCCGTCCTCCAACTGATAGACTGCATCTGCTTCTACGCCCATATCATCTGTATAATGCATCACTCTGGCATTGTGCTTTTCAGCAAATACAAGTAAATCTCTAAGCACCATATTTTCAAATACATGCCCAAATAGATCCAAATCGTTGATAAAATAGTCCGGATTAACACCAAGCGCAGCCAATCCTATAGAGGGATCAACAAATATATGCTTTTTGGCAGCTCTGATAGCTGTTTTCGAACGCAAATGCGGTGTCCAGGCATCTATATCCTTTACAACATACAATAGCTCCAGAGCATCTATATATGAAGAAAGCGTTACATCTGTAACATTCTGTGTGGCTTTTACATCTGAAAATATATTCTTGCGTTTTGCTGTAGTAGCCATATTTCTGGCATACGACCAAAGCAGTGTCCTTGCCCATTCCGGATTTCTGTTTACTCCATCAATCGCTGATATGTCCTTCTGATAAATCTGCCTATAATAATCCTTAGCTATTTCAAGCTTTGCACTGTCCTTTGAAAGTGCCATGCATCTCGGCCATCCACCTCTACAGACCGCAAAAAACAAATCCTCAAGCTTTATATCTGTGGTAAGTCCATCAATATCATATGCTTCATCTTCTAATAATTTAAACAACGATATGCTTCCGTTGATTCTCCTGTCTACAAACAAAGTCATAGGGTACATCGTAACCTCTGTTATTCGTCCTGTACCTGTAT
>ENA-OQJE01000090-OQJE01000090.1-human-gut-metagenome-genome-assembly--contig:-NODE-90-length-20213-cov-4.245793_pt1 | contig 20213 bp, 15 predicted proteins | sample MGYA00242594_ERZ504760 | MGnify/ENA primary metagenome ERZ504760 (study PRJEB26092, sample SAMD00036358) | human gut metagenome | host: Homo sapiens | study: EMG produced TPA metagenomics assembly of...
TGCATTACGAGTATTACCATTTGGGAATGACAGAAAATGTGCCGGAGCTTGAAGGTTTCCATTTCCACACATTAAGGCATACCTACACGACAAACCTCTTATCCAACGGGGCTCAGCCTAAGGATGTGCAGGAACTGTTAGGACACTCAGACGTGAGTACCATCATGAATGTCTATGCCCATGCTACAAGGGAAGCAAAGCGGACTTCCGCAAGACTTCTTGATAAAGTGGCAGGCAATGATTAAACAACTGAATAATGAATTTTCCCTTGTAATTATCCCATAAGGGCAAAAACAAGGGAAAAGGATACATATATAGAATTTTCAATAGCAGAAAGCCTTGAAAATAAGGGAAAGTTAAGAAAGTTAATAGATAACTCCCAGTTTGTCGTAAACATTTACATACTATTGTTTAGAAAAAAACAGTTCCGTTTATCCCCTCGAATTTCTCCTATAAGTGAAGGAACAATTTCTGACTTTATGACAGGGTTACATTCCCTGTCATTTTTATGGTCATTTATAGAAAAGAACAGGGGTTTACGAACCTTGCACACTATACCGATGATGGGGATAGCGGCACACTTTTTTTGGATGAAATATCTGCAGATATTATGTATATATTTGACATATGCCAATGCAACCATATATAATTGTTTGTATTTGGGATAATAATCAGTAATCAAGGGGTATAAAAGATACATGAAAACAATAGAATTTGATACACATTTCTACAAAAAGCTGTGGACACTCATGGTCCCGATAATGGTGCAGAATCTGATGCTGGCGCTGGTGGCTGTGGCGGATGCTTTCATGCTTGGAGGACTGGACCAGAACTATATGTCAGCGGTTTCGCTTGCCACACAGATACAGTTCATCCAGAACATGTTTCTATCAGCGGCGACAGCGGGCCTTGCAATACTCGGAGCGCAGTATTGGGGCAAGCAGGATATAAAGGCGCTCGATGACATATTCGCTCTTGCAATCAGAATATGCTGTGTAGTATCAGTACTGTTTTTCGTGGCATGTGCATTCTTTCCTCGATATCTGATGCTCATTTTCACAAACGAGCCTGTGCTTATAGATTATGGTGTAAGCTATCTGAAAATAGCTTCTTTTTCATATTTATTGACAGGTTTTTCGCAGTGTTATATAGTCATGATGAAGATATCAGAGCACGCGGGTACTGCGGCGGCAGTCAGCTCGATTACAGTGCTAATAAATATCGTGCTGAATGCTGTGTTTATCTATGGTGCATTTGGCATTGAGAGCATGAATGTGAGGGGAGCGGCAATTGCCACGCTCATATCAAGAGTGCTGGAGCTTATGCTTTCAATCACATTTTCTTACAGACCGGGATATATCAGGCTTAAAATCAGGGAGCTTTTGGTGAGAAACAAGGAGCTGTCAGCAGATTTTATGAAGTGCTCCGGACCGATTCTCGGAGCAAGCCTTGTATGGGGAATAGGCTTTACATCGTACTCTACATTTATGGGACACATGGGAACAGACGCAGCAGCGGCCAACTCCGTCGCAGCGGTTGTGCGTGATATCATTTGCTGTCTCAGTGCAGGTATATCAAGTGCAGCAGGCATTATGATAGGAAATGAGCTTGGTGCAGGGAATTTAAAGCGTGGAAAAGCATATGGCATCAGAATGGCAAAGCTGTCATTTTTGTGTGGAGCTGTTATGACAGTGCTTATGGCGGTTTCAGCACCGGTGATTTTACATTTTGTAAAGCTCACACCGCAGGCTGCAGAGTATCTGAAGCAGTTATTCGGTGTACTTGCCTTCTACATGATTGGACGATCGGTAAATGAAATCATCATAAACGGTGTCTTTGGTTCGGGAGGAGATACGATGTTTGATATGTACTCTCTTGCTGTGACGATGTGGGGCATAGCAATACCGCTTGCAGTTGCAGGCACATATTTTTTGAACTGGCCGGTGGTTGTGGTATATGCGTGCACCTGCGTGGATGAGGTTGGAAAGATACCGTGGACACTCATACATTTTAAAAAATACAAGTGGGTAAAGGATTTGACAAGATAATGGAAAATGTATGAAAACAAGCGTGTGCACAGGGAGTAGGTCGGTTATCGGCTTAATAAAGCGAGATGACGGATTGCCTGTCAACAATCTCAACATCCATAATCTCACCGAAATTACAGTCTGCCTCATTGTCATGTATTTTCTTTAGGAGAAGCTCGGTTGCAAGCCGGGCTTTTTTTGGTACATTTTGTGATACAGATGTAAGCTTCGGTACGGTGTACTGGCATAGATTCAAATTATCATAGCCTATGACAGACAAATCAATCGGGACACGGTAACCACCGAGACGCGCTCCCTCCATGATGCCGATAGCACATATGTCGGCAGTTGTTACCACAGCTGTGATTGGTGACTTGCTGCCTGCAATGGCACGGCCGGCTTCGATACCGCCCTCATATGAAGGTGGATAGCTGAAAATATATTCAGGACGGAAAGGAATATGACTGTCCTCCAAAGCTTTTTTGTATCCGTTAAAACGTTTGGTGAGGACGATATTTCCCTCATAATCAGCTACAAATGCAATCTCGGTGTGCCCGTGATTTATCATATATTTGGTCGACAAATATAAGCCCTTTTCATCATCAGATATTACATTTATGAGATTAGGGTGAGAGTAATTGCTGTCAAAGGTAGCAATAGGGCAGTTGGCTGCATCCATCAGCTTTTCAAGATTTTGGGCAGAGGTGGGGAAAACCAGAATCATCCCATCGACATTCCAGTTCTTAACCAAAGATAATATGTCTGAGCTTCTGGATACTGATTGAAGCATGGTGAAGTATCCGTTTTTGTGAAGCTCTGTTTCTATTGTACCAATCATTGTACTGACATATGGGTTCTCAAAATAATTGTATCCTGAAGCATATTCTTTCTCCTCTAAGAATGTAACAACTCCGATAATGTGTGAGGAATTGTTTGAAAGACTTCTTGCGTTCATATTCGGAACATAATTATATTCCTCTATAATTGAATTGATTTTATCCCTTGTTTTCTGTGAAACACGGCTTGTCTTTCCGTTGATTACGTTTGAGACGGTCATTGTGCTCACACCTGCCATTTCGGCAATATCCTTAAGTGTCATATTAAACTCCTTTTTATTCAGTATTATAATTTTTTACTATAAAGTTTATACATAAACCGAATACGATTTGAAATATAGGTTTATAAATTGCATTAAGTATACATTTTTATTTTGCAAATAGCAATCTGTTTTTGCAAATATTTACATAAAACCCTAATTTATATGTAAAAATGCACAAAAAATATATGAAAATAATATGGAAAGTGATGAAAAAATAAAAACTGTTGACGAATGTACAAGGCAGTGGTAGATTATAGTTAGATTTAGCGCTAAACTAATTTGAACGAAAAAGAGGATATTGAATTAAGAAAGTGAGGATTTCTATGAAGAAGAAACTTATTGCAACAGTTATGGCAGCTACAATGGCAGTGACAGCGCTTACAGGCTGTGGCAGCTCATCGGCTTCATCAGCTAAAAAGGACATAAAGGTACCAACAAAGCCATTTGGCGATACGGTGAAGTATGACCCTTCGGTTGAGATTAATGATGGAAAGGATATCTCAATTGACATGTGGGAGTGGGGAAGCGATGAATTATTTCAGAAGGTTATTGACAGATACACAGCTATTCATCCTAATGTAACTATAAACCTGGTGGATAATCCATGGGAAGATTATTGGACAAAGCTTCCTCTGGCACTCGATGGTGAGAACGGACCGGCACTCTTCGATGTACATAACAGCTATCATGAGAATCTTATCAACTATATGGCTCCGCTTGATATTCCTGTTGAGGATTTGGAGCAGGACTTTAATGGAGTAAGCGCCCATGTGATTGATGGTAAGGTTTATTACATTGATTACGGAATGATGACAGGCTCTGTTTATTACAACAAGGAGATGTGGAAGGAAGCCGGACTAACAGATGATGATATTCCAAAGACCTGGGATGAAATGATTGAGGTAGCAAAGAAGCTCACAATCAAGGACGGAGACAAAATAGTCCAGGCCGGACTCAATTTCAATAATGATTTCCACCAGAATTATCTGCTTGGTCTTAATTATCAGCTTGGTGAGAACCTCTTTAAGGAGGATGGAAAGACACCTAATGTCAATTCGGATGCCATGAAGAAGGTAATGCAGATGCTTGTTGATATGTACGACAAGGATCAGATTGGTTCAAAGGATTTTGGCGAGAACTGTGCAGACAGCTTTGGACAGGGACAGTCGGCAATGGTTATTCAGTGGGGACATTACTACAATACACTTAAGACCACATGGAGCGATATAGATTTTGGCGTATTTGAAATTCCTACATTTGACGGAAATCCATATGCATACAATAGATATAACGGTGAGTCAACATTCGGTGTAAACAAAAAAGCACCAAAGGATCAGCAGGCAGTTGCACAGGATTTTGTAAAGTTTTTCCTCTGCGATGATGAGTCTCAGGTAGATTTCAATCTTGCTATGAGTACCTTCCCTGCAAAGAAATCCCTTGCAGACAATAAGGAAATACTTAAAAACCCATCGCTTAAGGTACTTTCAGAGCACATTGACCACTACATCTGGCCGGGTCCGATGCCTTCATGTGTTGAGGAGGATATGAAAAAGGCCGGAGAGGATATATTCTACAATGGAGTGGATATTGATACAGCTTTAGACAAGGCACAGGCTGATATTATAAAGGATATGAAGAACAGTTCATTCCAGTCAGTCGAGAATCTATATGAGTTTGACAAAATAACAGGTAAAGATTCACTACGGAGGATTATTAATGTTTAAAAAATCACGTCCATTACAAAGTAAGAGTGAAATAATTTTAAGAAACATAGTTGTTGTAGCTATGGTAGCTTTCTTTATAGTGTTTTTGATAATACCGATTGGTATAGCATTTGCAGGAAGCTTTCATGAGTGGAATCCGTTAAGCGGAACATACAAGTTTTTGGGTCTGGAAAATTATAAGCAGGTGTTCACGAGCAAATTGTTCGCCAAATCAATGTTCAATACCGTAATTTTTTCGGTAGTTGTAATTGTTTTCAGAGTCGGTCTGGGACTGGGAATAGCGTATGCTATTTATTCAACGCTTATAAAGCATAAGAGTTTTTTCAGGGCAGTTTACTATATGCCTGTAGTAACGCCTATGGTTGCAGTGGCATTTGTATGGAAGTTCATGTACAATCCACAGATTGGAACCATCAACAAAATATTCGGGCTCGATATCAACTGGCTGATGAATCCCAAAACTGCTCTGATTGCAGTAATTATAATGACCATCTGGAAGGATTTTGGATATGCGGTTGTCATGTATATGGCAGGCCTGTACTCACTTCCGGCAGACGTCATGGAGGCAGCACAGGTTGACGGAGCGAGTGGCTGGCAGAAATTCAGATACATTACATTGCCGTTGCTTAAGCCTATGACACTTTTTGTAGTCATTACATCAATTATTTCGTATATCCAGGCATATGTTCAGATACTCATCATGACAGAGGGTGGACCGGGAACATCAACATATCTGGCTTCTTACATTATTTACGATGAGGCCTTTGTCAAATACAACTTTGGATATGCATCAGCACTTTCATTTGTGCTTTTTGTGATTACCGCAGTGCTTACCGTGCTTTCTTTCAAAGTATCGGGCAAGGAAGAGTAGGAGGAGAATATCATGAGAAAAAAAGTAAGCAGTATAGTTTTAAATGTATTCCTTCTATTATTGGGCATTGTTACAGTTTATCCGTTTATATGGATGCTATGCTCATCATTTAAGCAGAATAAGGAAATAATGGCGTTGCAGCAACATCTGCTTCCACAAGAGTTTACAATAGACAATTACATCAGCATGAATTCGCATTTCAATTTCATGAGGTTTTTTGGAAACAGTTTGTTTATCACGATTGTTGTAACCCTGCTTGTGGTATACACCAGTACAATCTGTGGCTTTGTATTAAGCAAATATAAGTTTAAGGGCAGAAATATCCTATTTGGCTTTGTATTGGCAACTATGATGATTCCATGGTGTGTAACAATTATTCCAAAATACACTATGATTCAGAAATTCGGATGGATGGACAGCTATAAGGCACTTATTATTCCGGCTATGTTCAGCGGATTTGGAATATTTATGATGAAGCAGCACATTGAGACAATCCCGGATGAGATTATTGAAGCTGCCAGAATGGATGGCGCTAATGAGTTTTATATCTTTCACAGGATTATATTTCCGATGGACAAAAAACGGAATTTCAAGTATAGCTATTTTTCAGTTCCTGTGGACATGGGAGGACTATCTGTGGCCTTATCTTGTAATCAATACCAAGGAAAAGCAGCTATTGGCAGTTGGTCTGAAGATGTTTAACGGACAGTATTCAACAGATTATGGCGCACTTTTTGCGGCAACGGCAATATCTATCATACCTGTTTTACTGATATATCTGTTCTTCCAGAAGCAGTTTATCGCAGGAATTGCGGCATCGGCTGTCAAGGGATAGCGTAATTTATATGAGAGGGAGTATTTCATGCAGGAAATATACAGAGTAAAGACAAGTCCGGTGGCATTATCGGACAATATGATAATAGGTGAAAAATACAGGATTACAGTTCTGACAGAAGCCCTTGTCCGTCTGGAATACAGTGAAGATGGCGTATTCGAGGATAGGGCAACACAGACAGTATTGTTCAGGGATTTTCCAAAGACCGGCTATCATGTGGTGCGTAACGCTGATGGAATTGAGGTTCATACATCAATGCTGCACCTGATATATAATGAGAAGGAGTTCTCATCACACGGACTGAGTATACAGATTAAGGGAAATCTGAGCGCATATCACAGCATCTGGCATTATGGCGAGAAGGTGCATGATTTGCAGGGTACAGCGCGTACACTTGATGACGTAAACGGAGAGGTTGAGCTTGGACACGGTGTCGTTTCACGCTTTGGATATTCAATTCTTGATGACAGTAAATCACAGATTTTACTTGACGATGGATGGATTGAGCCAAGAAAAAAAGGTGTGTCTGATTTGTATTTCTTTGGATATGGACATGATTATAAACAGGCGCTCAATGATTTTTACAGGCTTTGCGGCAAGACTCCGATGCTTCCGCGATATGCACTGGGAAACTGGTGGAGCAGATATTATAAATACTCAGAAGAAAGCTATATGGAGCTGATGGACAAATTCGATGAAAAGAATATCCCATTCACAGTAGCTGTAATAGATATGGACTGGCATCAGGTTGATGTGGACCCTAAATACGGAAGCGGATGGACAGGATATACTTGGAACAAAAAGCTTTTCCCGGATCCGAAGCGCTTTCTTGGAAAGCTCCATGACAGAGGAATGCATACGACCCTGAACGTACACCCTGCGGATGGTGTGCAGGGCTGTGAAGAAATGTATGTTGATATGGCAAAGGAAATGGGCGTGGACTATGAAAATGAGGACCCGGTTGTATGTGATCCGGCAAGCCCAAAGTTTATGGATGCATATTTTAAGTATCTTCATCATCCGAGAGAGGCTGAAGGTGTGGATTTCTGGTGGATTGACTGGCAGCAGGGCAGCAACTGCAAGGTTGAAGGATTGGATCCGCTATGGATTTTTAATCATTTTCATTATCTCGATAATAAAAGAGACGGCAAGCGTCCAATGACATTTTCGCGCTATGCAGGTCCGGGAAGCCATAGATATCCGATTGGATTTTCGGGAGATACACATATTACATGGGAGTCGCTTGATTTTCAACCGTATTTTACAACGACAGCGACAAACATCGGATATGGATGGTGGAGCCATGATATTGGCGGACATATGCTTGGCTACAAGGATGATGAGCTGACAGCCAGATGGACACAATACGGTATATTCTCTCCGATAATGCGTCTGCACAGCTCATGCAGCGAATTTAACGGCAAGGAGCCGTGGCGATTTAAAAAAGAGACTGAGGAAGCGATGGAGGCAGCGCTCAGACAGAGGCATTGTATGATTCCGTATCTGTATACCATGAACTATCGCAGCTATGCCGAGAATATGCCGCTGATTGAGCCTATGTATTATGAGTATCCTGAAAATGCAGAGGCTTATGAGGTAAAGAATCAGTATTTCTTTGGCAGCCAGCTTATGGTAGCACCTGTTACAACTCCACGTATTAAGGGACTTAATGTGGCAAAAACCAAAGTATGGTTCCCGGAGGGCATCTGGTATGATATCTATACAGGCATGCGCTACGATGGTGGAAGAATGCTGGAGGTTTACAGGGATTTGAGCAGCATACCTGTGTTTGCAAAGGCTGGAGGCATACTTGTGTGTGCAGATGCTGATGAGCTTGATGCAAGATCTGTTATCAAAAATCCTGATGTATTATGTGTCAGGGTATTCCCGGAGGCTGATGGTGAGTTTGAGCTATACGAGGATGACAATGAATCCTGCGGATATGTGGATGGCAGATGTGTGACCACAGCTATGAAATATTCTGCGGATAAAGATATGTTTGTCATTTCTCCGGCAGATGGAGATACATCATTAATACCTGACAACAGAACCTATAAGCTTGTCTTTGAAAGAAGAACCGAGGCAGCAGCCGGTAAGGTAAAGGTATCTGTGGACGGTAAAGAGGTCTGGGCAAAGAATGAATATGATAAAGAAAACAGAAAGCTCATCGTTACTGTAACTGCATCGACAGCGAGCAAAATAAGCGTTGCAATATCGAAAGACACAGTAGCGTTTGATAATCAAATCGAAAAAAGATGCTTTGATTTCCTGAATCAGGCAGAGATAGGCTTTGTGCTAAAGGATGAAATCTACGGTCTTATTACATCGGGAAAGAAAACAACAGTGATTTTATCAGAGCTCAAGGCAAAGGAGCTTGATACAGAGCTGTATGGTGTATTGACAGAGATACTTACAGCCTGAGGCAGTCACCGGTCATACTAGGTGTGACCGGTGACTTTCTTTGTTGTAAAAATAAAAAATGGATGATACTATTATAGTAAACAGAAGTATTTTTATAAGAAACATCAGGAGAAACTATATAATTCAAGGGAGGATTATGCAATGGGAAATTCATATAAGAACTGTAAAATACAGGACAACACAGCAGAGCTGATCTACGAGAACGGCAGCCTGTTTGTTACCATATTTGAAAACAACATAGTGCATGTTGCACAAAAACCCGGCATCGAAAGTGTTGCAATAGAGAAGGGCTTTATTCCGAAGTCGGCCACACCGGACGTAACAAGCAAGGATACGTCTGATGCCAAGGGAACCGCAGCAGAAGCCGGTGTAAGCGATGCAGCAGTTAAAGCAGTCATCCGCGCAAGGGATATTACTGTAAATGTAAAGGATAACGAGAAGCTTGATATTTATTACAAAGGGAAGCTTGTGCTTTCAGATTATGAAAAAGCACGCAAAAAGAGTGAGAAGAATCCGTACGAGGATCTTGCCATCGCAGAGCTTGAGGGACATACTGTCGGAAAAGATGAAGAAAAAACTGACTCTGTTACCATCATCAAAAAGCTTGGAAAGGATGATGCTATTTATGGTCTGGGAGATAAGCCGGGATGCCTCAACAAGCGTGGATATTCATATGTAAACTGGAACACGGATGATCCTGCGCCACATGTGGACAGCTTCAAATCGCTGTACAAATCAATACCATTTTTTATCGTGTTGGGCGATGAATATTGCTATGGAATTTTTGCGGATAATACCTACAAGACAACCTTTGATTTCGGTTATGAAAACACAGATTACTATTTCGTCGAGCATGAGAAGGGCGAGCTGGACTACTATTTTATGCCGGGAAATGATATGGCAGAGGTGGTAGGACTTTATACATCACTGACAGGCACCACACCGCTTTATCAGAGATGGATATACGGCAGCCATCAGAGCCGCTGGGGCTATTACACACAGGATGAGGTGCTTGATATAGCTGACAAATTCCGCGAGCTTGATATCCCATGCGATGTGATACATATGGATATCGATTACATGAACGGCTACAGGGTATTCACCTTTGATGACAAGAAATTCCCGGATGTAAAGGGCCTTTCAGAGAAGCTTGCTGACAGGGGTGTAAAGCTCATATCCATCATTGACCCGGGGGTGAAAAAGGATGAGGATTATTTCATGTACAAAGAGGGCATGGAGATGGATGCATTTGCACATGATATAGATGGCAGTGTATATGAAAATGCTGTCTGGCCGGGAACATCGGTATTTCCGGACTTCACAAAGCAAAGCGTCAGAAGCTGGTGGGGAGACAAGACAAAGATACTTCTCGAGCACGGTATCAGTGGCATATGGAATGATATGAATGAGCCTGCAAGCTTCAACGGACCACTGCCGGATGATGTGCAGTTTGAGTATGGAGCACATGAAAAGGTTCATAATATTTACGGACATTTTATGGCAAAAGCCACATATGAGGGACTTGCGAAAAATGATGGTGGAAAACGTCCGTTTGTACTTACCAGGGCTGCATATGCCGGAAGCCAGAAATACTGCGGTGGCTGGACCGGAGATAATCACAGCATCTGGGCGCATATAGCACTTTCGCTCGAGCAGGTGTGCAATCTGTCAGTCAGCGGACTTGCCATGTGCGGCAGCGATATAGGCGGTTTCGGAAGTGATACTACACCGGAGCTTCTTGTCAGATTTTATGAGGCAGCAGTATTTGTGCCGTTTTTCAGAAATCATTCAGCGATGGGAACACGCAGACAGGAGCCTTGGCAGTTTGACGAGACTACGATAGATGCAGTCAGAAAGACAGTAAAGCTCAGATACAGATTTATCCCATATATCTATGATCTGGCACATGAGTGTGAAAAGACAGGAGCACCTATCGTGCGCCCGCTCGTATACGAGTATCCTGCAGATAAGCATGTGAGAAATATTTCCGATGAATATATGCTCGGAAGCTTTGTACTGGTTGCACCTGTGATCGCACCGGGCAAGGAGGCAAGAGAGGTTTATCTGCCTGACGGCGACTGGTATGATTACTACACAGGCGAAAAATACAGTGGCGGCAGATATATTTTAGCAGATGCACCACTTGATAAAGTACCTGTCTTCATAAAAGCAGGAGCCATTATCCCTGTTGCAGACGGAGAAATTCGCTCTACAGAGGACATTACAGAGGATAAGATCAGCATACTGACATATCCGGGCAAGGGCAGCTTCGTGCATTATCAGGATGACAATGAGACGTTTGCATACAGAAACGGTGCGTACAATGCTGTTGAGTATACACTGGATGGGGATAAGCTCGAGAAGAAAGTGTTGCATAAGGGATTGTAAAAATACATAACCTTAAATTTAAAATTCAATATCAACCTCAACAGGGCAGTGGTCTGAACCGAGCACATCGGTATGGATTGCTGCCTTTTGCAGCTTATCATTGATGCGCTTTGATGTGATAAAGTAGTCGATACGCCAGCCTGCGTTCTTCTCGCGAGCCTTAAAACGGTATGACCACCAGGAATATATACCCTCGGCATCCGGATAAAAATATCTGAAGGTATCGGTAAAGCCGGAACCTAAAAGCTCCGTCATTTTAGCACGTTCCTCGTCTGAAAAACCTGCATTTTTGCGGTTGGTTTTTGGATTTTTCAGGTCGATTTCATTGTGTGCGACATTCAGATCACCGCACAGTACGACAGGCTTTTTGGCATCAAGAGCTTTAAGGTATTCACGGAAATCATCCTCCCACTGCATACGGTACGGCAGCCTTTTCAGCTCATTCTGTGAGTTTGGTGTATAGCAGGTTACGAGATAGAAATTGTCATATTCGAGTGTGATGACACGTCCTTCCTTATCATGCTCCTCAATGCCTATGCCGTAAGACACAGATAATGGCTCATTTTTTGCGAAAATGGCTGTGCCGGAATAGCCTTTTTTCTCGGCATAATTCCAGTACTGGTGATAGCCCGGCAGGTCAAGGTCAATCTGTCCCGCCTGTAGCTTGGACTCCTGTATACAAAAGAAATCAGCATCTATACTGTTGAAAAAATCAAGGAAACCTTTCTGGACGCATGCGCGCAGTCCGTTTACATTCCACGATATAAATTTCATGTCTTAATCCTCCATATCACTGCAATAAATTATCATATATTTTTCGCTTAAACATGACATTTTCCTAATAAAATTACAAAATCGCATTTTTTATTTTGATGATTTACTACAAAATCGCATTTTCTTTTTGGCAATTTTACTACAAAATCGCATTTTTTAAAAGAGGTTTGAATCTGCAGATTACACTTTTTATATAAAATAGTTACTGTTCACACCGAACAGTGTGACCAGCAACATAAAATACGTATAATAGAGGAAGAAAATACGCAAGATAATACGCAAGATGGAGTCGGTTCATAAGCTGCACCAAGCTGGTGCAGAAATCAGAAATATGTGAAAATATGACATAAATATAATAAATCCGCTACACTATATCATATGATTACGCACATGATATAATGTAGCGGATTTTATTGTTGATTATTTTAAAGCTCAAGTAAAATTTCTTATAGCACATCGCTTCCATCAGGAATCTTTGAGATAATAGTTCTGTTAATCCTGATTAAGAATAATGTCGAAACAGTAAAGGATATCACCTCTGCTATAGGGAAAGCCCACCATACAGCGTGAAGTCCACCAAGCTTTGAAAGGATGTATGCTGCCGGAATTAAAACCACAAGCTGACGCATGATTGATACGATCATGGAAAAGACCGCCTTTCCCAAAGCCTGGAATACTGTGCCGACGATAATACAAAACCATGCGATGAGGAAATGCACTCCGATTATTCTGAGCGCCGGAACACCGATTTTGAGCATATCGTCAGAGGCGCTGAACATTCCAAGAAGCACATGTGGTATGAACTCAAAGCAGGCAAAGCCAACGAAGAGCAGACAGAATGCTGTTATCAGGCTGACCTTTATTGTCTTAACCATACGCTTTCTGTTCTGTGCACCGTAGTTGAAGGCGATGATAGGTGTGATTCCGTTGTTCAGTCCGAATACAGGCATAAAGAAGAAGCTCTGCAGTTTGAAATAAACACCGAAAACAGCAGCGGCAGTTGATGAAAAGCCGATAAGTATTCTGTTCATGGAATATGTCATTACTGAGCCTATAGACTGCATAATGATCGACGGAATACCGATAGCATAAATGGTTCCCATGATTTTGAAATCCGGGCTGTAGCCCTTGAAGCTCAGGCTGATTTCATGATTGAATTTGTGGTTGCAGGCAAAAGCAACAACGGCGGCCACGCACTGTCCCACAACAGTTGCCACAGCAGCACCGGTAGCACCGAGCTTAGGGAAGCCAAGCAGTCCAAAGATCATGATAGGATCCAGAATGATATTTGTGATGGCACCGCAAAGCTGTGAGGTCATGCTGAAAATAGTTCTTCCTGTCGATGTAAGCACCCTCTCAAAAAAGATTTCCGCAAAAATACCAAATGAAAAAATCATAACAGTACTCAGGTAGCTCACACCCATATCCATGATTTCGACATCAGCATTTCCAATCTGACTCATGTAAAAAGGCTTTACGATTGTAAGTCCGAGAATCAGAAATATTACGTAGCTGAATGCATATAGTACGGCACCGTTGATGCCAATTTTGTTGGCCTCGTCGTATTTATGGGCACCGAGTGACTTTGACAGCAGCGCGTTTACACCTACACCTGTACCGGTTGCGACAGCGATGATGAGTGTCTGCAAAGGGAAGGCAAGTGAAACTGCTGTGAGTGCGTTTTCGGACAGCTTTGCAACGAAAATACTGTCCACGATGTTGTATAGAGCCTGTACGAGCATGGAAATCATCATAGGCAAAGACATGTTAAATACAAGTCTGCCTATAGGCATGGTTCCCATCTTGTTCTCTGTTACAGGGGCTGAATTTGTTTCCTGACTCATAATTCCTCCTATTGTAAATGATTGTTAATTTAAAAATCCTACATTATATATGTACGAAGCTTTAGTTATTAAAATTAAAATCACCGGTAGATTAGCCGGTGTTTAAAATGTGCAACAAAGCGCCAATTACATATAATACCATGACTGCAGGATACTTTCAAGGTATTATATAACTGTTAAATCATATCATAATAGTTAATGAAAAAATGCCTCAAAAAGTATAGCATTGCAGGGTATAAATTACGATAACCGCTTGACAAAATGACAGAGAGATATATAATTAGTTCAAAAATGAATAATTCAAAAATGTATAACGAAGCAGCAAAATAGGAAAAGAAAAGAAGGAATATCACATATGAAATTTAACTTTGAGTTTGCAGAGAAGATTTCGCGAACCTACAGCGATGAGTGCAGACCACTGTGCCATGAGCTGAAGCTTCCGCAGACAGCCTTTGATATACTCATGTTTCTGGCGAACAATCCGGAATATAAGACGGCAAGGGATATAGTTGAAATAAGAAAAATCAAGGCAAATCTTGTGTCTGTAAATGTTGATAAGCTTGTGAATGAAGGCTATCTGGAGAGAAAACCTGTGGAAAATGATAGGAGGAAGACGGAGCTTGTCTGTACAAAAAAGGCCGGGACTGTCATTGAAAGAGGAAGGCGTATACAGCAGCAGTTTACAGCAAATCTGTTTGCAGGGATAGATGAGGAGCAGAAAAAGCAGCTGACGATTGTTATGGAACAGCTTGAGAATAATATGGATGAAATAATCAGGAGGAAATCACACAAATGAGCACATTAATAACTATAATAGTAACATTTTTTGCCGGTATGGGCGCAGGCCTTGGAACCGGCTTTGCGGGACTAAGCGCAGCAGCAGTAATAAGCCCTATGCTCATTACATTTTTGGGAATGGATCCTTATATGGCAGTGGGAATAGCCCTGTCGTCTGATGTACTTGCCAGCGCAGTGTCAGCCTATACATATGGAAAGAACAAGAACCTTGATGTAAAAAACGGGCTCATAATGATGGTCACGGTTTTATGCTTCACGGTTGTCGGAAGCTATGTATCAAGCCTCGTGCCGTCAGCAACAATGGGCAACTTTTCGGTATTTATGACATTTTTACTCGGAATCAAGTTTATAGTCCGTCCTGTCATGACAACAAAGGAGGCCATGCAGGGAGTTTCAGCTAAAAAGAGAGCTGTCCAGTCAATCATCTGCGGCGTGCTTATCGGATTTATCTGTGGCTTCATAGGTGCGGGAGGCGGTATGATGATGCTCCTCATCCTCACATCAGTGCTTGGCTATGAGCTTAAGACTGCAGTCGGAACGAGCGTATTTATCATGGCATTTACAGCCTTTACAGGAGCTGCCTCGCACTTTGCCATCGGTGGAAAACCGGACTGGTTTGTGCTGCTTTTATGTATTGCATTTACACTCCTTTGGGCGAGAATTGCAGCGGTCTTTGCAAACAAGGCATCCGCAAAAACCTTAAATCGTGCCACAGGTATTGTGCTTGTAATACTTGGCATCGTGGTATTTGCATTTTCACTTCTGAGCTGATTTTTCTTGAATATATAACTGTAAGCCCCGGCTGCCCGACCGGCACACACAGCTTCCCCGCGTGCGAATAGCGAAGCTGCTTAGATACTGTAGAAATTATGCCATGAAACACAGAAACGCTCCTGCATGGACGCAGGGGCGAGGAGAACCGCGCCACGGACGGCGCGTTTCGACGGTTTCGTCAGGCATAGAAGCTCTTCAAGCATAATTTCGTACAGTATCTTAGCAGCGCAGCGTAGCACGTGGGGAAGCTGTGTGTGCCGGTCGGGCAGCCGGGGCTTACATCATTACATAAAACAAGAAAAAATCATCATATGTATTTTAAGGGGATTGCGAAAAAAATCGACCATTTTGTGCAAATCCACATATTTGATAGAAAGATTCACATAAAGATTATTGAGAATATAGTATTGTGCCCTTAGAAAAATAGTACTATACTAAATTCATCTGACGAATTCAGACTTGAGTATAAATAATAATATGATTAAAGGGTCAAAAGGTATCATAAGATAGGAGGAAATAACAAACTATGTCTTCAAAAAAAGATGCGATGAAAAAGAAATTGGAAAACATGCATTTGGGTGAAAGGATTAACTATGGCTATAGAATGGTTATTACCATGATGCTTATTTCGGGACTGCTTTCGATTGCGGTCATTGGTGTGTTGTTTTTCAATATGTTAAACTATGTAAACAAGGTAAATGCTGCCGATCAGGCGGTTAAGACATGTAGAATAAATGTAAATGCAGCGGCTAGAAATGTAAGAGAGATGGCACTTAATCCTGACAAATCAACATATGACGACTATGAGCAGGGCGCAAAAGAAAAGCTTGAAGATGTTGATGTGCAGTTAAAAACAATAAAAAAATCAGGTATCGTTCCTGAGAATCAGTATAATGAATATTCAAAGGCTCTTTCTGACTGGGCGAATATCGGATACTCAATCATGGATAAGATTAAAGCCGGACAGAAGGATGAGGCTGTTGATCAGATTATCAATGAGTGTACACCAAAGTTAAATAAAACAGTTGAGCTTGCAAAGGAAATCAACAAGCTGACTGACGAAAGAAGCCATCAGGCAGTTGTAAGGACATATGTATGTGCTGCAGTCGGACTCATAGTCATCATTATCTGTCTGATATGTGCATGGCAGTTGACAAAGAGAACAGGAAAGATCGTGCTTGATACAATCCTTGAGCCGTTACATGCAATCGAGGAAGTGGCAAAGGAGCTGACAGAAGGAAATCTTCACAGCACACTTGATTACCGTTCAGAGGATGAAATCGGTAGATTGGCACACAGCATGAGAAAGTCTATCCGTATTCTCGGCTCATATGTGGATGATATAGACAGGTCGATGAAGCTCTTTGCGGACGGACATTTTGATGCACAGCCGGAAGTAGAGTGGAGAGGCGATTTTGTAGGTATTTTACATTCATTTATGGAATTTGAAAAAAGTATGGCAGTCACCATAAAGGGAATCCAGAATGTATCAAGCGAGGTTTCAAGTGCGGCAGAGCAGGTAGCTGCAAGCTCAAATGACCTTGCAGACGGTGCAACCAATCAGGCTGCGGTTGTAGAGGAACTGACAGCGACGGTTGAGGGAGTTTCAGAGCAGGTGGAGCAGAATTCAAAGAGTGCAAAGGAAATCAGTGGAAGAGTGGATGAGCTTGGAGGTGCAATTTGGGAAAGCAATGGAAAGATGCAGGAGATGGTTACATCTATGCATGAAATAAACGAAGCCTCTAAACAGATAGATCAGATTATATCAACCATTAATGAGATTGCATCACAGACCAACCTGCTTGCATTAAACGCTTCTATTGAGGCAGCAAGAGCAGGGGAGGCAGGAAAAGGCTTTGCGGTTGTGGCAAATCAGGTAAATATGCTTGCCGATCAAAGTGCACAGGCTGCAAAGGAATCAGCTGCGCTTATAGAGACATCTGTGCAGGCTGTTGAAAAAGGCATGAATATTGCAGAGCAGACAGCTTCACAGCTTGAAGAAGTAGCAGAGAACTCTAAGGTGATTACAAAAGAGGTGACTAATATAGCTGATACACTGGAGACCCAGACCAGTGAGATCAAGCAGATTAACGAAGGAATTGAGCAGATCAATGATGTTGTACAGACCAATTCAGCAACATCACAGGAGTGTGCGGCTGCGAGCCAGCAGATGAGCAGTGAATCAGAAAATCTGAGTGAAATGATAGCGAAATTCAAAATCTCAGACATTGAAGAGTAATATAATGGAATGTGAATTTTGATGATGGCTTTTGATGCATATAAAATACTTGACGAGCGGGAAGCAGGAAGTATGATTGACTTAATTGCACCTTGTATGGATGATTATCTGTATATTATAGATTTGAAGAATGATACACTGAGGATATCACAGTCAGCGGTAGAGCGTTTTATGCTTCCTGATAAATTTATGAATGATGCAACAAAGCATCTTCGTACATTGGTTTATGAGAAAGACCGTAAGCTGCTCGAAAATCACAAGCGTAAAATATATGATGGAAAAGAAAAAAGGTACAACGTGCTATGTCGTTTGATGAACAGCAAAAATCTCCCGGTATGGATTAACTGCCGTGGGGAGGTCATCAATGACGAGGCGGGGAAACCACGATATATTATAGGCTGCATGAACGAGACAGGAACAAGGCAGCGAGCTGACAATATCAGTGGGCTGTTAGGTGAAAAGGAGATGGCATCATATCTCTATTCACAGCCTAAAGAGAAGCTGTCAGGTTATTTCATACAGATTGGAATTGACGATTTTGGGATAATCAATAATGTTCAGGGTCAGATATATGGCAACTACATACTTAAAAGAGTGGCCGAATGCATAGCAGAATGTCTCTCAAGCGGTCAGAGAATATATCATCTTGTTACAGATAAGTATATGCTTGTGGATATGCTTAGCAAATCGCAGGATGATGTGGTGCAGTTGTTCAAAAGGATAGGTGAAAAAATTGATGAGTTTATAGTTGATGAAAACTATAAATCAATCTTTTCGATTTCTGCCGGAGTGACAGATATATCAACACTGGCAGAGGACGCAATAGAGTGCAGGAAAAAGTCGGATTTTTCTTTAAAATGCGCAAAAAAAAGAGGCGGAGGAAGCCTTTATTTCTTCGAGGAAGAGGATTATAAAGTGTCATTGCGCAAAAATACCATCCTGAGTGCGCTTCGTAGCGCAACTGTAAATGAAGCAGCATTACGTGCTGTCCGTAGTGGAAGGACCGTTGTAAATGAATCTGATCTCGAAGAAAGTATAGAAGTGGTTATTGCAGGATATCAGAAGAAGAATGCGGTTCTTTCAGATCAGGAGAAGAAGGTTGTTGCATATCATGAGATAGGACACGCTCTGGTAGCTGCATTGCAGAGTCATTCAGCACCGGTCCAGAAGATTACGATCATCCCGCGTACCTCAGGTGCACTCGGCTACACTATGCAGGTTGAGCAGGGTGATAAATATCTGATGACGAAAAAGAACTTGAGAATAAGATTGCTACATTTACAGGCGGACGTGCGGCAGAGGAGATCGTATTTGGTGAGATCACGACCGGAGCCTCCAATGATATCGAACAGGCAACAAAAATTGCAAGAGCGATGATCACCCGCTATGGCATGACAGATGAATTCGACATGGTGGCAATGGAAAACGTGACCAACCAGTATCTTGGCGGCGATACGTCTCTTTCCTGTTCAGCAGATACCCAGAAGGAAATTGATGAAAAAGTCGTGCAGCTCGTAAAAGCAGAGCATGAAAAAGCAAGAAAAATCCTTGCTGAAAACAGGGAAAAACTGGACGAACTGGCTATGTACCTGTATGAGAAGGAAACAATTACAGGTGACGAATTTATGGATATTTTAGACAGAAAATAATGTAGTTAATTAGATAATCAATGTCATTTAGATAAGAAAAATAGTTAGTAGTTCTGAAAAATGGAATTATTTTATATAAAGGAGCGGACAAATTCAAGTTTGCAAAACTCACAACAATTTAATATCAAAAAAATTATATTTCGATAGATGATGATTTCAGAAGACTCTTTGCAGATGTCAGAAAGCATAGAGCAGAAATTGATATTAAAATAACCCCAACCGCAAGGGATAATTCACCCAAAGACAAGCCAAGATTATTGCGTTAAGATAAAGAAAATGGATAGTTTACTTGACTTTGCAAGCTATCCATTTTATTACATCATATAAAAGTACTTCCACAGGGGACGACAACACAGCATGGTCATTTGTAGTGGTTATGTTTGCAGGAGTTATACTTACAGTATTTGGACAAAAAGAAAAAGAGAATGACGGAGATATTTCGCCCTGCTTATTCTTGTAGTAACCAATCGGCTATATCGTGAATTTCAATTCCTTCATAGCTATATTGTGGATGTTTGGTTCTGGCAATAATCATTTTCGGATAAGCATCTCGAATCTGAAGGAGAGGAGAGCATTCTCTCTCAAATGTTTCCTGACCGGAAATGTTGTCGCTGACTTGAATATAAAACTTCTCGCTGCCTCGCTGAGCAACAAAGTCGATTTCCTTTTGATAGAGCTTGCCGACATAGACATCGTATCCACGGCGAAGAAGCTCGATGCAAACGATGTTTTCATATACTCTGCCATAATCCATATTTCTGCTTCCCAGT
>ENA-OQJE01000094-OQJE01000094.1-human-gut-metagenome-genome-assembly--contig:-NODE-94-length-19802-cov-3.200254_pt1 | contig 19802 bp, 16 predicted proteins | sample MGYA00242594_ERZ504760 | MGnify/ENA primary metagenome ERZ504760 (study PRJEB26092, sample SAMD00036358) | human gut metagenome | host: Homo sapiens | study: EMG produced TPA metagenomics assembly of...
TCAACCCATCCTGCACAAAGATGGAGTCAGCTACGTGCTACCATTTATATTAGTCACCTGCTGCTTCGCCCTGTGGGGATTCGCCAATGATATCACCAATCCGATGGTGAAAGCGTTCTCGAAAATCTTTCGGATGAGTGTTACCGATGGCGCATTGGTACAAGTTGCTTTTTATGGCGGATACTTCGCCATGGCTTTTCCGGCAGCAATGTTCATCCGGAAATATTCTTATAAAGCTGGCATCCTGTTAGGGTTAGGCCTCTATGCCGTAGGAGCCTTATTATTCTTCCCCGCCAAAATGACCGGCAATTATTATCCGTTTCTACTAGCCTATTTTATCCTGACTTGTGGACTTTCTTTCCTCGAAACCAGTTCTAATCCTTATATCTTGTCCATGGGAACGGAAGCTACCGCTACCCGACGCCTCAACTTGGCTCAATCATTCAATCCCATGGGGTCTTTATTGGGAATGTATGTAGCCATGAACTTTATCCAGGCAAAGCTGAATCCAATGGATACGGCAGAACGAGCTCAACTGAATCCGATGGAGTTTGCAATAGTGAGAGATGCGGATCTTTCCGTACTCATCGCTCCTTATTTAACAATCGGTATTGTCATCTTTGTGATGTTTCTCATTATCCGTTTTACTAAGATGCCTAAAAATGGTGACCAATCCCACGGCATCAATTTCGGACCGACTTTGAAACGTATTTTCTCCATTCATCATTACCGTGAGGGAGTTGTGGCACAGTTCTTCTATGTAGGTGCGCAAATTATGTGTTGGACCTTTATCATTCAATATGGTACACATCTGTTCATGTCACAAGGTATGGAAGAAAAAGCCGCCGAAGTGCTGTCACAAGAATACAACATCATTGCGATGGTTATTTTCTGTATCAGCCGCTTTGTCTGTACCTTCATCTTACGCTACCTCAACCCAGGTAAATTATTGGCCATACTTGCCATTGCGGGTTGTTGCTTCACCGCTGGAGTCATCTTCTTCCAGGATATCTGGGGTATGTACTGCCTGGTAGCTGTTTCAGCCTGTATGTCATTAATGTTCCCCACGATCTATGGCATAGCGCTTACCGGATTGGGAGATGATGCAAAGTTTGGAGCAGCCGGCCTGATTATGGCCATTTTAGGAGGTTCCGTACTTCCTCCTTTACAAGCAAGTATTATTGATATGAATACCATTTGGAATATGCCAGCCGTAAATGTTTCATTTATCCTGCCATTTATCTGCTTTGTGGTTATTACGATTTATGGACACCGCTCTTACCAGCGAGGGAAATATTGATATGCTGCATGAGACCATTGTAAAAAAAATGAAACGAAGAATCTGTTACTACCCATATGGATCAAACAGATTCTTCGCCTTATTTTCAACAACGTAAAATGAAATGCAAAGAAGTCATCCCATCCTCCTATATATTCTTTAAATTAGAAAGGAATCTCTAATTGGGGATCTGTCCCCAACAAATTAAAAGTCATCCGATGATATGGCGTTGTTCCATATTCACGAATAGCCGCACGATGTTTTTTAGTAGGATAACCTTTATTACTATTCCAATCATAAAAAGGATATTCTTTATGCAGACCATTCATATAATCATCACGATAGGTTTTCGCCAAAATAGATGCAGCAGCAATAGACAGATATTTTCCATCTCCTTTTACCACTGTAGTATGCGGTAAATCCTGATATTTTTTAAAACGATTCCCATCAATCAATAAATGTTGAGGACGAATTTTCAATTGATCCACAGCACGATGCATTGCCAGAAAAGACGCATTAAGGATATTTATCTCGTCTATCTCTTCAGGAGTCACTACACCTACAGCCCATGCCAATGCTTCCCTTTCCACAATCTCTCGCAGCGCATAACGCTGATGCTCCGTCAGTTGCTTGGAATCATTCAGCAATTCATTCTTAAAATCTACAGGTAAAATAACAGCAGCTGCATATACAGATCCTGCCAGACATCCCCTACCCGCCTCATCACAACCGGCTTCTATCAGGTCTTTATTCAAATAAGGTAATAACATAGTTCATCTTTATTGTTGCTTGCAAAGATATTCTTTTAAAAGAGAAACAAGAGTGTCTTTTTACAAAGAAAATCACTATTTTTGTCAAAAATACGCTTGATTATGAAAAACAACCTACCTATATATATCCTCCTTTGCCTGTTGAACCTTTCATGGGTTCATGCCCGTAATAGGCAACAAGAAGCCGAGACACTGATTAAAAGTCGGTTGATGCCTTATACAATAATCCGAAGCAGGCTAGTTACTATGCTGCCAAGGTAATTGAATTATTTCCTGAAGAAAGGCAAAATGATCAAAAAGCTGAAGCAATGTTCTATTACAGTCAAGCAGAAAAGCTATTAGGCAATTTTGATGTGAGCATTAAAAATCTATATGACGCTTTGGAGTATGCAACTCCTACCAATAAAGAGTTGAATGGACAAATTTACGCACTGATAGGAGCACTCTATTGCAAACTGACCGACTACAACAAAGCGATCGAAATGAGTGAGAAAGCCATCTCAATTTTTAAATCCATCGGAGATTCCATTTCTATCGCACTATGCTACAATGATCGTGGCATCATCCATTATTCCATGAATGAGTTCAAAACAGCTGAACAATTCCTTAAACAAGCCCTTACAATAAACCGCAGTCAGAAAAATTTAAGAGGGATATCCGCCAATTTGAATAATTTATGCTTATATGAGAGTGATTTTAATGAAAAGCTAAGTTTAATTAATGAGGCCATTGTCATCAACAAGAACTTGAATTCTCAATGGTCATTAGGGGAAAACTATAACAATATGGGAAAGCAATACTTCTATGCAAAGCAATACAACAATGCTTTGATGGCTTTACAAAAAGCATACGAAGTCGCTTCTTCCATTAGTGCCAAAGAACTGATTTGTGATAATTACGAATATTTATCTTGGGTATACGATGCCCTTGGAGACCATAAAAACGCTTATAAATGCCTGATGCAACTATATACTCTCAGCAAAGAGTTGCAAAGTGGAAGTAAATTACGCATCGTAGAACAGGAAATTTCCCATAAACAATATCAAAACCAACAAAGGAAAGCAGAACTAAGAGAACAAGCTTATAAAATAGAACTGCTGAAACGGAATCTGTTTGTACTAGTAATCATATTCATCTCATTGATAGTACTCAGTATATTTCTATACCAATGGTATAAACGCAAAAAGAATATGCAGTTAATGGTTGCCCGCTATAATCTGGAGCAATCGGAACATGAATTGGCAGAACTTAAAGTACGACAGCAAGAACTCGAATTAAAATCTGTCCAAAGTGCATTAGACAACAGTCGTCAGGAAGCTACCAGTTTTGCTGTATTCCTGCATAGCCGTAATGAATTGCTAGAGAAAATCAGAGAAATGATAAAGCAAGGATATAAGATGGACCAACAAGCATTGATTCCTCATCTGAAGAAAGTCAATGCCTTCATCAGCCAATATCAGAATGGAGATAAAACGAACAGCACCTTGCTGATGAATGTTGAAGAAAAGAACCAGGAGTTCCTTCAACGGCTATCCGAACGGCATCCTAATTTAACACAAGGAGAAAAATATCTAGCTACTTTATTACGGGTAAATCTATCTACCAAAGAAATCTCAATGCTCACAGGAAATGTTCCCAAAACAATCAACATGAATCGATATCGTTTACGTAAATCTCTAAACTTATCTTCGGAGGATGACTTGACAGACTATCTACAAAATATTTAAAGAACCTATATTTTTATAGTTTTTATTAAACAGCATTTTGTAGATATTATCTCTTTATATAGAACACTATATATCAATATATTACATTTATATTTGTAGATTAAAAAAAGAGAGTTTTTTTATTCATTGTAGTTCATTTGTAGGGTATAATAATTAGGAATTTGCACATACAACCTATTACTTAGCGATGTGAAAAACAATTATTAACCTTAAAATTTATTCACATGAGTAAAAAGAATTATTTCAAGGAAAGAATCATACTATTGATTCTACTCTTTGCTTTTATGACTCCTTTCGGCGCATTAGCACAGACGATTCAACTGACTGGTCTGGTTACTGATGCTGCCAACGAACCTATTATTGGTGCCAGTGTAGTAGAGAAGGGTACAACCAACGGGGTCATCACAGACTTTGACGGTAACTTTGCATTAAGCGTATCCCCCAAAGCCACTATTATTATTTCTTATGTGGGCTATGCAACACAAGAAGTCCCTGTAAACGGAAAGACAAACATCCGGGTGACTTTGAAAGAAGATACTGAGATGCTGGATGAAGTTGTAGTAGTGGGCTATGGTACCATGAAGAAAAGTGATATGACCGGTGCTATTTCCTCAGTAGATGTAGACGATTTGGTAAAGCGCACCACAACCAACCCTGCAGAAGCATTGCAAGGTAAGATTGCAGGTGTAAACATTATGAAGGCTGGTGGTAATGCCGGTGCAGGTGTGCAGGTTAAAATCCGTGGTGTCAAAACGTTTGGTGATAACCAACCTCTTTATATCATTGATGGTTTTCCCGGTGATATTGAAAATGTGAATCCGCAAGATATTCAGTCAATGGAAGTACTGAAGGATGGTGCAGCCGCTGCTATCTATGGTTCGGTTGCTGCAAATGGTGTCATTATCGTAACTACCAAAAACGGTAAAAAAGGTGACATGAAAATTGATTTCAGTACTTATGTAAGCTTTACAAGCGTAGCAAAAAAGCTGGAACTGCTAAATGCCGAAGAATACAAAAGTGTTCATAAACAAATGTATCAGAACTATATGAACCAGTATCCCAATGATACAGAGGTTACTATGCCTGCATTTGTAAATAAAAACACAGGAATAGATACAGACTGGCAAGATGCCATGCTAAGGGGTGGTGTTTCACAAAACTATATGTTTAGTATCCGTGGCGGTTCCGAAAACGCCCAGTATTCACTCTCCTACAATCATGCCGACGAAAAAGGAATTTTTCTAGGTAACAACTATCGCCAAGACAATGCCCGTCTGAAACTCCATATGAATAAATATATCTTTGATATAGATGCAAATATCGCTTTCAAATTTACAGATAGCAAACAACCGGAATATTCCATTAAAGAAATGTACATGATTTCTCCGCTTGTTCCTATCTATGATGATACAAGAGAGTATGGCTTCGGCTTAAGTGACTTTGATGACCTGCCCAGTAACCGTAATGTTATGGCTGACCAGCATTATGAAAAATCTACAGACAAAAAATATCATACCACAGCCAATGTTGCCTTGACTATGAACTTCACCCCATGGCTGAATTTCAAGACAAGCTATGCATACAGAGGTGAACACCAGCGTCAGACTTATCATACTCCGGCTTATGTTGCCGACCCAAAAGCCAAACGTGACTATCCTTATCATAGCGAAACCACAGGATACTGGGAAGAACATGTATGGGAAAATGTATTAAGTTTTAATAAGACATTTGGAAAACACAACGTCAATGCAATGGCAGGTACTTCCATGACTGCTCGCAAATATACATGGAATTCTGTTGGGGTAGAAGGTAAAACCACTGTTTATAAAGTAGAAGACGGAAAATTGGTAACCAGTGAAACTCCGGGCGGATTTCTTGATCCATCTTTCTCAACTGTAGGTGCAGGAGCAGGTGGCACATTTGATGGTAGCGGAACAAAATGGAAATATAACCGCGCTTCTTTCTTCGGCCGACTGAACTATAATTATAATGACCGCTATCTGGTACAGGCAACTGTACGTTATGACGGTTCATCCAAGTTTGGTAAAGACAACCGTTGGGGCTGCTTTCCGTCAGTGGCATTAGGCTGGAGAATCAGTCAGGAAGAATTCTTCCCGAAAGACATTGCACTGAACAATTTGAAATTTCGTGTCAGTTGGGGACGTTTGGGTAATGAAAATGCTTTGGGATATTATGACTTCCTTGCGCTGATTAGTACATACAATGAAATGTATCAAGGATACGTGAAAGGCAACGGTGATAACGCATGGGCAGGAAGTATCGCTCGCGGATTGGAAAACCGTTCTTTGAAATGGGAAACAACGGATACCAAAAATATTGGTTTCGACTTCGGCTTCTTTAACAGCAAATTAACCGGTACATTAAACTACTACTATAACCAAACAGAAGACCTGTTGATAACAAAAGTTTTACCTCCTTCAGCAGGTATGACTAATCCCACCCTGAATGTCGGAAAGATACGCAATACCGGTTTCGAATTTGAATTAAACTGGGGAGATGCTATAAAAGACTTTGATTACAATATCGGTTTCAATATGAGCACCACCAAAAATAAGGTGGTTGAATTGTCAGATGCAGACCAAGTTCTTCAGGGCGAAGGATTGAAATATGGAACGGAGCATTTCCCGACAGAAACCAGAGTAGGCAAACCTATCGGTGCATTCTATCTTTATAGAACAGACGGTATCTTCCAAAGTATGGATGAAGTAAATGCCCATGTAAACAAGGATGGACAATTATTACAGCCTAATGCCCAACCAGGTGATATCCGTTTTAAAGATTTAGATGGTAATGGAAGCATAGACGCCGGTGACAAAGAATACTGTGGCTCAGGTATCCCGACATTGGAAGCGAACTTAAATCTGTCATTCGGCTATAAAGGATTTGACCTTTCAATCGTACTTGGCAGCGCATGGAACTTCAAATTGTATAACGGAAACAAATATTTCTATGAAGGAATGAACTCTAAATCAAATATGCTGAAGTCTACATTGAATGCATGGACTCCTGACAATAGAAATACGGATGTTCCCCGCGCAGTATATCAAGATCCGAACGGCAACATGAAAGAATCAGACAGATTCCTTGAAAACGGTGATTTTGTCCGTCTGCGTCAGGCACAGTTAGGTTATACTTTGCCCAAATCGCTCATGCAGAAATTCTATATTGAGAAACTGCGTTTCTATGTAAGTGGTGAAAACTTGTTCACTATCACAGGCTATGATGGTATAGATCCTGAATTCTCTCGTGCCAGTGTGTTGAATACCGGTGTTGATAAATTGATTTATCCGTTTACCCGTTCATTCACCGTTGGAGCTCAACTTACATTCTAATCCTTTAAAGTAATAAGAAAATGAAGAAACTATTATACATAGCAAGTATCTGCATTGCAAGTTTATTTAGCGCTTGTGACGATTATCTCACGGTAGAATCTCCTGACCAGTTGACATCAAGCAGTTTTTGGCGTAACCAGTCTGATGCTGAAGCCGGACTTGCCGCCGCATACTCCCAACTTTACCTGATGACTTATTCGGGTGACATGTGGTCTTTCCCGGAAATCAAATGGCCGGTAGAAGCCTATCGTGAAGATATTATCCAATTAGGAAGCGATGCTCTGAATTACCCGAACTGGGTGGAATTAGGCAACTATACCTACACCAATGGTAACTCTCAGTTCAGTTATTACTGGCAATGCTACTATAAAGGCATCAGTTTTGCTAATCAGGTAATTGAAAAAACCGCAGAAATACCCGATGAGAATATAGACGCAGCAACACGCGAACAATTGGTCAATGAAGGCTACTTTATCCGCGCTTATTACCACATGCAACTTTTATTGAACTGGAAAGAAATCATAGTTCGTGATAAATATATCACTGACCCGGCTGAATTAAGCAAGCCCCTTTCTTCCCGTGAGGATGCATGGAATTTCATCATTGAAGACTTGAAACGTGCAACCAGTCTGCCTGCAACACGTGACGCTGATAATGTAGGCCGTGCCACAAGCGGTTCTGCTTATGCATATCTTGGTTTCGCCTATCTGACACGCGCCTATGAAGAGGCAACCAACAAAGACTCTTATCTGGCCAGTGCTATAGAAGCATTCAACCAAGTAAAAGGATATGAACTGGTTAATAATTTCAGCACTATGTTCAGCGGGGATAATAAGAACAGTAAAGAATCGATTTTTGAAATTCAATTCTCTATGAGTTCTGCAAACGGAGCTACTTATCGTACTCAGTTCCATCGATGGATCGGTGTTTCCGAACTTGGGGGATGGGATGAGATTCTTCCCAGTCAAACATTGATTAGTGAATTCAAAAAAGAAGGGGAAACGGCTACTACAGGACGTTATGACTCGCGTATGTATGCAACATTATTTTTTAATTGTGACTATTATAACGATGGTAACGGACGTGTCTATGGCTACGACTATAATGACTGGTTCGACAACAAAGAACGCGTAGCCTTCCGTAAATTCATGCCCTCGACCTATGAAGGTTTAAACCAAAACTATTCTGCGATCAATGTTCCTTTAATGCGTTATGCCAACGTACTGTTAATGAAAGCCGAAGCATTGAATGAACAGGGACATCCCGAACAAGCTATTCCTTTAATCAATGAAGTAAGAAGCGTTCACGGGGATATGCCACCCATGACAGGTACTTCTCAAGAAGCAGTCCGCGCGCAAATTGAACACGAGCGCATGATTGAATTCCCTCTTGAGAACTATCGTTGGTATGATCTCCGCCGTTGGGGCAAACTATCCTCAGCCTTGCAAGCTGCCGGAAGAACAGGCTTCAATGAAGACAAAAATTCATTCCTACCCACTCCTCTTACAGAGCTGAATGCTAATGATGCCTTAAAATAAGTATTTCTTTTTGGTTAAGATATAATTAGGCAACAGGGCGGTTTTCGCTACAGTGATACCGCCTTGTAATCTAAAAATGAAGTATCTTTGCCTATAAATAAAACGACATAGATATGTTTACAATTATTGGATTAATGCTCACGGGGATGCTCCTCGGCTTCCTGCTTCGCAAGCAGAAGCTTTCAGGAATACACAAAGTCATCACCGTTCTTATTTGGTTGCTACTCTTTTTATTGGGTATAGATGCAGGCGGTAATCAGAAAATTATCAATGGTCTGCACACTATAGGGTTGGAAGCCATTGTCATCACCTTGGCAGCAGTGCTGGGCAGTGTTACGGCAGCATGGGTTTTATGGTATGTACTTTACAAAAGAAATAAGGAGGGACAAGTATGAAAGGAAGTTTGATTATCGTCGGATTCTTTGTACTAGGAGCTCTTTGTGGGGTATATCACCTTATTCCATACGACTTTACACAAAGTAAGCTAAGTTTCTACGCCTTGTGTGCGTTAATGTTCAGTGTAGGAGTCAGTGTAGGTAATGATCCGCAGACTTTACGTAATTTCCGTTCATTAAACCCCCGCCTGATCTTTCTACCGGTCATGACCATATTGGGAACACTGGCAGGATGCGCAGTGGTCAGTCTGTTTCTCTCGCACCGCTCAGTAACAGACTGTATGGCAGTAGGTGCCGGTTTCGGCTATTACTCTCTATCCAGTATCTTTATTACAGAATATAAAGGTCCGGAGTTGGGAACCATTGCATTATTATCCAATATCACACGTGAGATTATCACTTTGCTTTTTGCCCCGTTGCTAGTACGCTGGTTTGGCAATCTGGCCCCTATTTCTGCCGGAGGAGCCACTACGATGGATACAACATTACCCATCATCACCCGCTATTCCGGTCAAAGCTTCGTAGTGGTTTCTATATTTCACGGCTTTGTAGTAGACTTCAGCGTACCTTTTCTTGTGACTCTTTTCTGTTCTATTTAAAATAACAATAACCATGAAACACTCTCTTCATACTGTTCTTACACTGTTGTTTGTTTGTGCTTCCGCCTGGGGTGAAAATGTGCCCTGGCAGAATCCACAAATAAATGAAATAAACCGTGAACCTGCCCATGCCCATTTCATCCTTATACGAATGAGGCCAATGCACTGAAACAACAGGCTTTACCTGCCGCCCAGCGTTTTGCAGTAAACCCTGCTACAGAACGCCGCATTTCACTAGACGGAACCTGGAAGTTCTTATTCTCTAAAAACAATGAGGAATGCCCGACAGATTTTTATAAAATGGGGTATAACACCAAACGCTGGAAAGACATACAGGTTCCGGGAAGCTGGGAACTGCAAGGATTTGACTCCCCCATCTATACTGACGTAGCTTACCCCTTCCCTGCCAATCCGCCTCATGTTCCAACCGATTACAATCCGGTAGGAGCATACGTACGTGAATTTACCGTACCGGCCCATTGGAAAGGAATGGATATCTTCCTTGATTTTGAAGGAGTTGAGTCCGCTTTTTATTTGCTGGGTAAACGGTGAATTGGCAGGATACAGTGAAGACAGCCGTCTTCCGGCTCATTTCAATATTACTCCGTTCTTAAAAGCCGGGAAGAACAAACTGGCCGTTAAAGTTTTCCGTTATAGTGACGGTTCCTACCTGGAGGATCAGGATTACTGGAAATATAGCGGTATTGAACGCGATGTGTATCTCTATGCCCGTCCTCAAAGCCGTGTACAAGACTTCAAACTGGTAGCCGGTCTGACAAATGGTTATAAAGACGGAGATTTTAATCTGGATATCACACTCCACAAGCCTCATCCGGGAGGAATTGTGGAAGTGAAGATTATGGACAAAGGCAATGTAATTTATCAGCATAAAAAGGAAATAACTTCTGTTACAGATACTTTATTCGCTCAGAAACACTTGTTCCCGGCCATATTGCCTTGGAATGCCGAAACACCCAATCTCTATACATTGGTAGTCAGTACCTACGATGCTCAAGGAAAAGCATTGGAATCATTCACACAGCCTTTCGGTTTCCGTTCTGTGGAAATGCGTAACGGCATGCAACTGATAAATGGGGTAGCCGTATTGTTTAAAGGAGTAAACCGCCATGAACACGATCCGCATCATGGTCGTACCATTACCGTAGAGAGCATGATAAAAGACATTCAGTTGATGAAGCAATTCAACCTGAATGCTGTACGCACTTGCCATTACCCCAACCGCTATGAATGGTATGCATTGTGTAACGAATACGGTTTGTATCTGGTAGATGAAGCAAACATTGAAAGCCATGGTATGCAGGCGCATAAAGATGGCACACTGGCTAATAATCCCGATTGGGAAGTACCGTTTATGCAACGCATGAGCCGCATGGTGCTGCGAGACCGCAATATCACCGCCATTGTCACTTGGTCAATGGGAAATGAGTCCGGCTACGGAAAACACTTTGAAACGTTATATGACTGGACCAAGAAGTTCGATCCTACTCGCCCTGTACAATATGAGGGAGGTGGTTATGATGCCAAATCTGACATCTACTGTCCGATGTATGCACGCATCTGGTCCCTGCGCCGCCATGTAAACCAGCGTGATGCCCGCCCGATGATTCTATGTGAATATGCCCACGCTATGGGTAACAGTGTAGGTAATCTACAAGACTATTGGGATTTGATTTATAAATATGACCAGCTGCAAGGTGGCTTCATATGGGACTGGGTTGACGCCACCTTTGATATCAAAGACAAGAACGGCAATAAGATTTGGGCTTACGGAGGCGATATGGGCTTTGTAGGTGTTCCTAATGACTCCAACTTCTGTGCCAACGGACTGGTAGCGGCAGACCGTTCACTTCATCCACACATCTGGGAAGTAAAAAAAGTATATCAATACATTCATTTTGAGCCGGTTGCCTTTACCACCAAGCAAATCAAAGTGACTAATTGGCATGATTTTATCGGCTTGGAAGATTACAAACTACACTGGACTGTAGAAACAGACGGAAAAGCTGTACAAAGCGGTGAAATGGATTTCCCGACAATGACTGCCCGTTCTTCTGCCTTCATTACTATCCCGATGAACTTGATTCCTAACGATGGAAAAGAATATTTCCTGAAATTGGAAGCATTTACCAAAAAGGAAGCCCCATTAGTTCCAAAGGGACATCAGGTAGCCATGGAGCAATGGCAACTGAATCCGGAAGGAGAACGGCTGCTGAATGCTACATGGACTGCCCGGGAACTAGTAGACAAAACTATAAATACCGAACGTACTCCGGATGCTATCACCTTGACAGGGGAGAACTTCCGTATCGCATTCTCTACTGCTGATGGTGAAATGACAGAACTCTTATACAACGGAAAGAATCTGATAAAAGAAGGATTACAACCCAATTTCTGGCGTGCATTAACCGACAATGATGTTGCCAACAACCATCTGGAGCGTTGCGGCATCTGGAAATTTGCAGGCAAGAACGCCAAGTTACAAAGTATCGATTTAAAAGAAGATTCAAACAAGAAACTGGCAACCGTTACTGTAAATTATAAACTGGAAGCACAAGAATCAACTTTGCAGACCATCTATCAGGTACGCCCCAATGGAGCTGTCAAAGTAAGTATGCACTTTGTACCCGGCAACAAAGCCCTTCCTGAAATGCCACGTCTGGGTATGCGTATGATTCTTCCGGCAGAATATGATGTGATGACCTGGCTGGGCCGCGGGCCACAAGAAAACTATGCAGACCGCAAGACGGGTTATCCTATCGGACTCTATACCGCTACAGTATGGGAACAATTCCATCCGTATGTCCGTGCACAGGAAACCGGCAACAAAACCGATGTACGATGGGTTGCATTGCGTAATAAAGCAGGGGAAGGCCTGTTAATCACAGGTGAGGAACCGCTGAATGTCAGTGCATGGAATTTCCCGTTGGAGGATATTGACTATGTAGCATTCAATACAGAACGCCGTCATGGTGGAAGTATTATGAAGAAAGACATGGTATGGTTAAACATCGACCACCGTCACATGGGGGTAGGTGGAGATAATACTTGGGGAGCGCAAGTACATCCGGAATATACCATCACTCCGCACGAATGGCAATACAGCTTTACCATGCAACCTTTGAGCAATCAAGACGATGCTGCTGAAAAAGCGCATAAGAAATGGTTTTAAAAATTCTGATTCACTACAGATTATACAGATTCTCGCAGATTGAATTTCAATTCGTGAATGATTGCATCTGTATTAATCTGAATAATCTGTGATGAAACGATCTTCAAATAACGAAATAACATGAAACATAAATTTACCAAAATCATTCTTCTCACAGCAGTAGTTGCAGGCTTCACAGCCGCCTGTAACCCTGCCAGTGAGAACATCCCCACAGGCAAAAGATATGAATTCAATAACATACTGGATATAGCCTATACTCCCGATACACTGACACGTTGCCGGGGTTGGTTCACAGACGCCGGTTCCTGGATGGGATTTACCCTTCCGCAGAAAGATCACTGGGTGAACGGTTTCTGTGGCCCGTTCAGTCTGGATATGAACCGACGCCAATGGATGGCACAATCGGCTGTCACGGTAGGATATGCCGATCAGGCGAATGTTATATTTACTCCGGATTCCACTTGTTATTTCCCGGGAGAGTTATATCTTTCGGCAAGTTCAGAGGAAGGTAAAATCATTCAACGCCTGAATTTTTTAGATGCTTCTACCGCATTGCTCCGCATTCACTCCGATGCAGGGAAGGAACTCTCCTTAACTGCCAGCCAATGGGGAAAAGAGATACAAGTCCAAACAGACCAAAATACCGTCATCGCCCGTCATCCCTCCGGTGAGATTGTAGCATTAACTTTTACCCCGGATGTTAGCGTAAAGGGCACTGACAATAATTACCAAGCAAAAATCAATGGCAGCGAACACGACACCTACGTAGCCATTTCTTTCTATACCGGAGAAAAAGAACTTTCTGCCGGATTACAAAAAGCACAATTGGCTCTCAGCAATCCGCAGGAAGGACTCAAAGCCAACAAAGAACGCTGGGAAGGTTATCTCACCAAGATTCTGCGCAAAGATATGAAACCTGAGTATGACCGTATCGCCGTGAAAGCAGTTGTTACACTTATCAGCAACTGGCGTACCCACCGCGGCGGATTGCTCCACGAAGGAATTGTTCCGAGCCATGCCGCATACTACTTCGTAGGATTCTGGGCCTGGGACACTTGGCGTTTCTCTGCTGCTCTGGCAAAATTCGATCCGGAATTGGCCAAGGACAACATTCGTGCCATGTTTGACTACCAGCAGCCTGACGGTATGATTATAGACTGTATCTATACCGATCCTGCCGAAAATAATGCACGCGACAGCAAACCTCCTCTCGTATCATGGGCGGTAGACGAAATATTCACCCATACCAATGATACGGCGTTCATCAGTGAAATGTATCCACAATTGATGGCCTATTACAAATGGTGGTACAACAAGCGTGACCATAACCGCAACGGTATGTGTGAATACGGTTCTACCGATGGCACATTGGAAGCAGCAGCTTGGGAAAGCGGTATGGATAATGCCATCCGTTTTGATGATGCCAAGATGCTGAAAAATAACGGGGCTGAGGATGCATGGAGCATGGATCAGGAAAGTGTTGATTTAAATGCTTATCTGGCTTTGGAATGTAAACTATTAAAGAAATTTGCAAGTATTCTGGGAGTTACTTTTGACGGTCCGGATTACAGTAGCCAAGTAGCCGATTATTTCTTCGACAAAGAAAAAGGTTTCTTCTTCGATCGCCGTTTAAAGGACGGAAGCTTTATACAGGAACCGGGATGCGAAGCATATACTCCGTTATGGACAGAAGTAGCTACTGCCGATCAGGTAAAAGCCATGTTGCCCCTGCTGACCGATACAGCCAAGTTCTCTACCTACATTCCCTTCCCCACAGTAGCAGCAGACAACCCGAAGTATAACCCACGTGGCTATTGGCGTGGCCCTATCTGGTTGGATCAGACTTATTTCGCTATCCGCGGTCTGCGCAACTATGGATATAACAAGATGGCGGATGAATATACCCTCCAGGTATTCGACCGTCTGCAAGGCTTGAAAGAAGGAGCACCGATACATGAAAACTATGGCACACACACCGGTGAATTGTTAAAAGCTCCCCATTTCAGTTGGAGTTCATCACATTTGCTGATGTTATATGATGATTATGGCAAATAAACTCTCTCTTTTTACCTTAATATAAATAATACCAAAAGGGGGCCGCACTCGTGATGAATGTAGCCCCCTGCTTTTATATCGTATTACCTGTTACCCCCAATACACTCTTTTCAGAAGTGATAAAAATTCTCCAATGAATGAGTAGAATGTTACAGGTGTAAGATTATATATCTTCCGGCTGAAACATGATATATCTTTCAGCCTATACATCAGTATATGTTCACACTTCACAACAGGAAACTTACAAAACATCTCGTACCCCTTTTTTAAAAACAACAGGACATAATTAAAAAAACATCAAGAGTCTTTTATTAATACGTCCTGTTGTTTCTCCTGTTTCTTTATATACACATAGCAAAACACTTATTTTTTCCTTCAGAGGTTTCAGCCTCTCCACAAACGCTTTGTTCATCGGCATTCTGGCTGAAGAATTGATACCTCGAAATCTTTCAGCCTGGAAAAAATCCTTCAGCCGGAAAGCGCATGAACAGGGAGTTTACGAAAAGGCTGAAACTTCTGAAGGATTTTTGGGGCAATTCTTCGGGAGGAGCATATTTTCCACCGGAAGAGGAATATGCCCACAAAAAAGAACATAAAAGACGCAAGAAACCAGGATGCCTGATATCTTGTTACAAGATGAGGCAAATCTTGTGAGAAGTTTCTCCTAATCTTGTGTGAAGTCACGCTGATTCTTGTTATACAAAAAAGCCTGCCATTAATATAATGTTTATCAATGACAGGCGACTTATTTCGTTTGGAGAAATCAAAACATCCTGCTGACACGCTCAATACCGGCAGCCAGCACATCTATCTCTTCTTTAGTATTATACAAACCAAAAGAAGCACGTACAGTTCCCTCAATCCCCATACGAATCATCAAAGGCTGTGCGCAATGATGCCCGGTACGCACAGCAATGCCCAAGCGGTCAAGCAACGTACCCATATCCAAATGATGAATATTTCCTACCAAGAAAGAAATGACACTGCTCTTGTTACCGGCCTCTCCGAAGATACGCATCCCGTCTATTTCTTTCAGACGCTGCATAGCATATTGTGTCAGTTCATGCTCATGGGTGGCAACATTTTCCACGCCGAGGGCAGATACATAATCCAACGCTTTTGCCAAGGCAGTAGTGCCGATATAATCGGGAGTTCCCGCTTCAAACTTAAACGGTAATTCATTAAAAGTCGTTTTCTCGAAGCTGACACTTTGTATCATCTCGCCTCCCCCTTGGTAAGGTGGAAGTTTATCCAGCCACTCTTCTTTTCCATAAAGCACTCCCACACCGGTAGGTCCATATATTTTATGTCCGCTGAAAGCAAAAAAGTCAGCATCCAAATCCTGAACATCCACTTTCATGTGAGGAACACTCTGCGCTCCATCAATCAAAACGGGAACACTGTGTGTATGGGCAGTCGCAATCATCTCTTTCGCCGGATTGGACAGTGCCCAACACATTACTTACATGAGCGAAACTCACCAGTTTGGTCCGTTCCGAAAAGAGTTTCTCATATTCATCCAACAACAGTTCTCCCCTGTCATTCATGGGAATCACTTTCAGCACGATTCCTTTACGCGCAGCCTGTAACTGCCAAGGTACAATATTGCTGTGATGCTCCATGACAGAAACAATCACTTCATCACCTTCCTTCATCTGACTGTCGGCAAAAGAAGAAGCCAACAGGTTGATACTCTCCGTCGTGCCCCGTGTAAACACGATTTCATTGCTACTGCGTGCATTGATAAAACGACGTACAGTCTCACGAGAAGCTTCATGCAACTCGGTAGCCTGCTGAGACAAGAAATGCACACCACGATGCACATTGGCATTGACCGAATAATATTCATCGGTTATGGCTTCAACCACTTGGCGCGGTTTCTGAGTGGTAGCCCCATTATCCAGATAAATAAGCGGCTTTCCATACACCTCCCGATCTAATATCGGAAAATCTTCTCTTACTTTTTGTATATCGTACATGACGTCCTATTTACATATCGCACATCCCTGACATTTATTCAACTCACCACGGAAGCGTTTTTCCACCAACAAATGCAAACGGTCTTTCAATGCATCCAGGCGGATCGTATCTATTACTTCATTGACAAAAGCAAACATAAGCAATAAACGTGCTTCCTTCAGACTGATACCACGCTGTTGCATATAGAACAACGCATTTTCATCTAGCTGACCGACAGTAGCTCCGTGAGAGCACTTTACGTCATCCGCATAAATTTCCAGTTGCGGCTGAGTGTACATATGGGCATCACGAGTAGCACAGAGGTTGCGGTTGGTTTGTTGGGAATTAGTATGTTGTGCTCCTTCACGTACCAATACTTTTCCGGCAAACGCACCTGTCGCCTGATCATCCAATACATATTTAAACAGCTCATTACTAGTGCAATCAGCAACCTTGTGGTCAATGAAAGTATGATTGTCCACCTGTTCATTCTTATCGGCAATGACCATACCACACAAATTGATCTCAGCTCCACGTCCGGCCAAAGTTACTTCAGTTGTATTACGCGTAGTACCGTTATGCAAAGTCATACCATTCAAAAGCACATTACTGTCTGCCTCCTGGTTCACATAGAGGTTACTGAAACGCACTGTGCTGGTATGGGTTTCTTCCAGTTCATAAAGATCGAAAGTAGCATTTTCTTTTGCAAAGACCTCAATAACCTGAGTAGAAAGGAAATTTACATTATCCATGGCATGATCACAAATCAACAGACGAGCCTGCGCACTTTCTTCCAGCACAACCAGCACACGGCGGTTCACCATAAAATTAACATCAGCACGCAATATATTCACCAGTTGAATGGGTTTGTCCACCACCACGCCTTTCGGCACATACAGCATAAAGCCATCCTGGGCAAAAGTAGTATTGAAGGCGGTCACACCATCCTTGGAAGTATCTGCCAACTTGCCATAATACTGCTTGACCAAAGCCGGATATTGTTCAGACAGCTCTTTCAAGCTGCCAAGCAACACTCCTTCCGGCAATTGCGCCTTCGGCAAAACTTTACGATAAAAAGCATCATTTACTACAAAATAAAGAGCGGTACTCATATTAGGTACATCGCACTTGAACACTTCATACGGATTCACCGGAATGTCGAGTCTGTTCAAATTCAAACCATAATCCGGCTCGAACAATTTGCTCACATCCGTGTATTTATACTTTTCCTGCTTGCGGGTAGGGAAACCTAATTTTTCGAAATCTGCGAAAGCTTGCGCACGGGGAGCGTTCAGCACCTCGGCACTATGCTGGCAAATCATCGCCTCACATTGAGAAAAGAGATCAATATATTGTTGTTCTGCTCTCATAATCACTTTCTTCTTTAGGCATCCAATATTATTCTCCCAACTCGGCTTTTATCCAGTCGTAACCACGCTCTTCCAGTTCCAAAGCCAATTCGGGACCCGCAGTTTTTACAATACGTCCTTTATACAATACATGTACAATATCCGGTTTGATATAATCCAGCAACCGTTGATAGTGTGTAATGACGATACAACTTGTTTCGGGAGTCTTCAGTTTATTCACACCCTCGGCTACAATACGCAACGCATCAATATCAAGACCGGAATCCGTTTCATCCAAAATACTCAACTTAGGCTCCAGCATAGCCATCTGGAAGATCTCATTGCGCTTCTTCTCACCACCGCTGAATCCCTCGTTTACCGAACGGTTTGCCAATTTATTATCCAATTCTACCACAGCCCGTTTCTCGCGCATCAGCTTCAAGAACTCACTGGCTGTTAATGCAGGAAGGCCTTTATATTTACGCTGCTCGTTTACCGCCGCACGCATAAAGTTCACCATACTGACTCCGGGAATCTCCACCGGATATTGGAAAGACAAAAACAGACCCTCATGGCTGCGATCCTCAGGATTCAAAGCCAACAAATCTTTTCCTTCAAAGGTCACCGAACCTTTCGTTACCTCAAAAGCCGGATTGCCTACCAACACAGACGAAAGGGTACTCTTTCCGGAACCGTTGGGTCCCATAATAGCATGAACTTCACCTTTCTTTATGCTTAGATTAATACCTTTCAATATTTCTTTGCCATTGACACTGGCATGTAAGTCTTTTATCTCTAACATAATTCTATTAAATTCTTAGTTCTTCATTTATCCTACACTTCCCTCTAAAGAAATAGCCAGCAGCTTCTGTGCCTCTACCGCAAACTCCATTGGAAGTTTATTCAGTACTTCTTTTGCATATCCATTGACAATCAACCCAATAGCGTCTTCCGTAGGAATACCGCGCTGATTGCAATAAAACAACTGGTCTTCGCTGATCTTGCTGGTTGTCGCCTCATGTTCCACCACAGCAGTCTCATTATGAATATCCATATATGGGAATGTATGAGCACCGCACTGGCTCCCCAGCAACAAAGAGTCACACTGACTGTAATTACGGGCATTGTCTGCTTTCTGAGCCACACGTACCAGACCACGATAAGAGTTCTGGCTCTTTCCGGCACTGATTCCTTTACTAACAATGGTACTACGGGTATTTCTACCTAAATGAATCATTTTAGTCCCCGTATCAGCCTGCTGATAGTTATTCGTTACTGCCACCGAATAGAATTCAGCAGTAGAATTATCTCCACTCAAGATGCAACTGGGATATTTCCAAGTAATGGCCGATCCGGTTTCCACCTGTGTCCAGCTCAATTTGCTATCCACTCCTTTGCAATGGCCACGTTTTGTCACAAAGTTATATACTCCTCCTTTGCCTTCGGCATCTCCCGGATACCAGTTCTGTACGGTAGAATATTTCACTTCCGCACGGTCATGCACCACAATCTCCACTATGGCCGCATGTAATTGGTTCTCATCCCGCATAGGGGCCGTACATCCTTCCAGATAAGAAACATAACTATC
>ENA-OQJE01000096-OQJE01000096.1-human-gut-metagenome-genome-assembly--contig:-NODE-96-length-19590-cov-3.753019_pt1 | contig 19590 bp, 18 predicted proteins | sample MGYA00242594_ERZ504760 | MGnify/ENA primary metagenome ERZ504760 (study PRJEB26092, sample SAMD00036358) | human gut metagenome | host: Homo sapiens | study: EMG produced TPA metagenomics assembly of...
TCTCAACAGATACAGCCACAGTGCTTCGTGCAATTGAGATTGAGGCAGATGGTATTTACCTTGCCAAAGCAATTGACGGAGTATATGACAGTGATCCAAAGACCAATCCTGCTGCAAAGAAGTATGATGAGCTTTCAATCGAAGAGGTTGTTGAGAAGAAGCTCGCAGTAGTTGACCTCACAGCGTCTATCATGTGCCTTGAGAACAAGATGCCTATGTATGTATTCGGACTCAATGAGGAAAACAGCATTGTAAATGCTCTTACAGGCAAATTTAACGGTACAAAGGTTACTGTATAGTAAATTGCATATAATGCATATCAGGAGGATAATATGGATTCAAGATTAAACCCTTTCCAGGATAAAATGGAAAAAACATTAAATAATCTCGAGGAAGAGTATGCAGGCATCCGTGCAGGAAGAGCCAATCCACATATTCTTGACAAGCTTCGTGTAGATTATTACGGCACACCTTCACCAATTCAGAGTGTAGCCAATGTAAGTGTTCCGGAGCCTAGAATGATTCAGATTCAGCCATGGGAGGCTTCTATGGTTAAGGAGATTGAGAAAGCAATAAACTGCTCTGACATCGGAATTAATCCTACAAACGACGGAAAGCTTATCAGACTTGTTTTCCCTGAGCTTACAGAGGAGAGACGTAAAGATCTTGCAAAGGACATCAAGAAAAAGGGTGAGGAAGCTAAGGTTGCTGTCCGCAATATCAGAAGGGATGCAATCGACAGCATCAAGAAGACCGGCAAAGAGGAAGGCATTTCAGAGGATGAGATTAAAGGTCTCGAGGATGACGCTCAAAAGCTTACCGACAAGTTTGTCGCAAAGGTTGACGCTGCGGTTGATGCAAAATGTAAAGAGATACTTACTGTATAGTATTTATATCACGTATACAAACAAGGGACATGTTATTCGTGTCCCTTATTTGCTTATTCCCGGTTTTACTGTTCACACTTAACTGTGTGACCAGCAAATAAATGATGCGTCATGATTGTAAATATATAATATGCATAAATGAAAGGAAATAAAATATGAGTACTCCGGAACATATAGCAATCATTCTGGACGGAAACGGCCGCTGGGCCAAAAGTAAGGGTATGCCAAGAAACTACGGTCATACAGTAGGAGCAAAAAATGTTGAGAATATATGTAAGGCTGCAAACGACCTCGGCGTTAAATATCTGACACTTTATGCCTTTTCCACTGAAAACTGGAACCGTCCTGAGTCTGAGGTTGCTGCACTAATGAAGCTTCTTGAAAGCTATCTTAAAAACTGCATAAAGACTGCCAATAAAAACAATATGCGTGTGCGCGTAATAGGTGAGATAAGCAGGCTTTCAGAGAATTTCCAGGAGAAAATAAGAAACCTTGAAGAAGTTTCATCAGTAAATACGGGGCTTAACCTGACAATTGCAATTAATTACGGAAGTAGAGATGAGATGATACGTGCTGTAAAGCATATGATAGCTGACCATGATGATGGAAAGCTTTCAGCTGACGATATAGATGCAGATACCTCTCATCATATCTTGACACAAGAGAGCTTCCGGATCCTGATTTACTCATCCGCACAAGTGGTGAGCAGCGCCTGTCAAACTACCTGCTCTGGCAGCTTGCATACGCTGAGTTTTATTTTACAGATGTTCCGTGGCCTGCATTTGATAAAAATGAACTCAAAAAGGCTATAGATGCATATAATAAAAGAGACCGTCGCTTTGGTGGATTAAAAGAAACGAACGACACGGAGGATAAATAATGTTTAAGACAAGACTGCTTAGTGGTATAGTTCTTGTAATTGCCGCTATATTTCTTATAGTAACAGGAAACGAGGTGCTTCTTTTTTCAACACTTCTGATTTCGTGTATAGGTATGTTTGAGCTTTTCAGGGTGTTTAAATTTGAAAAATCGCTCTTATCGGTTGTACCGTATATTGCTTTGATTTTATTTTACATCAACTTAAGGTGGAGCTTCATACCTGATGTAATGATGCTTTTCATGGGCTTTCTTATCGTACTGATGTTTGTGTATGTGCTTTCATACCCGAAATATGATGCAAAGCAGCTTATGGCAGCCTTTTTTGGTATGTTTTATGTGGGAGCAATGCTTTCATATGTCTACCAGATACGTACACTCAACAACGGACTTTACCTTGCCTTCTTGGTATTTTTATGCTCTTGGGGCTGTGATACATGTGCCTACTGCGTCGGAGTGCTGATTGGAAAGCACAAAATGGCACCAAAGCTTTCACCAAAGAAGTCTATAGAGGGTGCAGTAGGTGGTGTGCTCGGCAGTGCGCTTCTTACAGCTTTATACTGCTTTATATTCAGAAATCATATGAATATAGACGGCACAGAGATTGCTATACTTGCTGTTATAGCAGCTGTTGCAGGCCTTATTTCAATGGTTGGAGATTTGTGTGCATCAGCCATAAAGCGTAATTATGATATCAAGGATTACGGACATCTGATACCCGGACATGGTGGTATTTTAGACCGGTTTGACAGCATGATTATCACAGCACCAATCATTTATTATCTGGCTAGCTTCTTTTTAAGTTAAAAAGTAACATTTAAAAACCATTGAAACAAAAAGCTAAGGTAACTATTCAGAACCACTGAGAAAAATATAAATCGAGGAATTATCATGAAAAAAATATCAATACTTGGTTCAACCGGCTCTATCGGAACACAGACACTTGATGTGGTAAGAGAGCATGGCGATATGCAGGTTGTGGCACTTTCCTGTGGCAGAAATCTATCCCTTATAGAGAAACAGGCAAGGGAATTTAAGCCACAGTTTGTCAGTGTAAGTGATGAAAACGATGCCAAAAAGCTTCGCACAAGTCTTGCGGATACAGACATCGAGATTGGTTATGGCATGGACGGTCTCATTAGATGTGCCACCATTGAGCCTTGCGATATAGTTGTAACGGCAATTGTCGGTATGCTTGGCATCCGTCCTACAATTGCCGCCATCAAGGCAAAAAAGACCATCGCACTCGCAAATAAGGAGACCCTCGTTACAGCGGGCCATATCATTATCCCGCTTGCGAAGGAGTATGGTGTGTCCATTCTTCCGGTGGACAGTGAGCACAGTGCCATCTTCCAGTCACTGCAGGGAAATTCTATGAATCCGATTAAAAAAATTCTTCTGACAGCATCCGGAGGTCCGTTTAAAGGCAGAAAGCTCTCTGAGCTTGAAGGTATAAGGGTGGAGGATGCACTAAAGCATCCTAACTGGTCAATGGGTCAAAAAATCACTATTGATTCATCAACCATGGTCAATAAAGGGCTTGAGGTAATTGAGGCAAAATGGCTTTTTGACGTAGATTTGTCGCAGATTCAGGTTGTAGTGCATCCTCAGAGTGTCATTCATTCGGCTGTTGAGTATGCGGATGGAGCAGTTATAGCACAGCTTGGTACTCCTGATATGCGTATACCTATACAGTATGCACTGTATTATCCAAGCAGACCGGCGCTTTCCGGTGACAGGCTTGATCTCTTTAAGCTTAAGGATCTGACCTTTGAGGCCCCGGATCTTGATACCTTTAAAGGGCTTGCTCTCGCCATGAAGGCTGCAAGGGCAGGAGGCAATATTCCTACAGCCTTCAATGCTGCAAACGAGAGAGCAGTGGCACTGTTTTTGAATAAAAAGATTAAATATCTGGAAATAATCGATATAATCGAGGCATGTATGGAGAATGCATCATTTATTGAAAATCCTTCAGTGGATGAGATACTTGATACAGAGCAGTGCGCATATGACTATATCAGTAAAAGGTGGTAATTTTGAACATTATTAGTATTATTATTGCAATCATATTATTCAGCATCATAGTAATTTTTCACGAGCTCGGACATTTCTGGCTTGCTAAAGCAAATGGCATAAAGGTCAATGAATTTTGTCTTGGACTTGGACCGACTCTTTTTGGAGTACAGCGTGGAGAGACAAAATACTCCATAAAGCTGCTTCCGTTTGGCGGAGCCTGTATCATGGAGGGTGAGGATGAAAGCTCAGGTGATGACAGGGCATTCAACAACAAATCCGTGTGGGCGCGCATAAGCGTTGTTTTCGCGGGACCGTTTTTTAATTTTATCATGGCATTTATTTTTGCTCTCATTATCATCTGCTCTGTAGGCTATGACAGTCCAAAGCTTGCAGGTGTTATTGAGGGTTATGCGGCTGAGGAGGCCGGTATCAAGGCCGGTGATGAGATTGTAAAGCTGAACAATACGAATATACACTTTTACCGCGAGATAAGCCTCTACTCGATGCTTCACGAAGGTGAAACAGTTGATGTGACCTACCTTAGGGATGGCAAAAAGCACACCACCACATTGAAGCCTAAATATGATGAGACAACAAAGAGATACCTGTACGGCTTTAACGTGTCGGGAGAGCGTACAAAGCCAGGCTTTGGAAAGGCACTGCTTTATAGCTGCTACGAGGTGAAATACAACATCTATACAACAATAGAGGGGCTTAAAATGCTCTGTACAGGGGCTGCATCTGTAAATAACTTAAGCGGACCCGTCGGCATTGTAAAAAACATGGGAGACACCTATGAGCAGGCAGTTTCTATGTCCGGAGTATGGCTTGGCATACTAAATATGCTAAACTGGGGCGTGCTGATTTCTGCAAACCTCGGTGTGATGAACCTGCTGCCACTGCCGGCACTTGATGGTGGCAGACTTGTATTTTTGATAGTTGAAGCCATAAGAAGAAAGAGAGTAGACCCTGAGAAGGAGGGCTATGTGCATCTCGTTGGCATAGTGCTTTTACTTCTTCTGATGGTTGTTGTCATGTTCAATGATATCAGAAAGCTAATAGTCTGATTTTATAACAGATTGGAGATATACACATGGAGACAAAAATAGTAAAAATCGGAAATAAAGTAATCGGTGGAGGTAATCCGATTCTAATACAGTCAATGACAAATACAAAGACTGAGAATGTAGCTGACACAGTTGCGCAGATAAACGCGCTGACAGACTTAGGCTGTGATATAATCCGGTGTGCTGTGCCTACGATGGAGGCTGCAAGGGCACTAAAGGATATTAAGAAACAAATCAGCATACCGCTTGTTGCGGATATACACTTTGATTACAAGCTTGCAATAGCTGCGATTGAAAACGGAGCCGACAAAATCCGAATCAATCCCGGCAACATAGGAAGCGCAGAAAGGGTAAAGGCTGTCGTGGATGTAGCAAAGGAGAGAAATATTCCTATCCGCGTCGGTGTAAACAGTGGCTCTCTTGAAAAAGACCTGGTAGAGAAATATCATGGTGTGACAGCAGAGGGACTTGTGGAGAGCGCTTTGGACAAGGTAAAGCTCATAGAGGATATGGGGTATGACAATCTTGTCATAAGCATCAAATCATCAGATGTCATGATGTGTGTTAAAGCACATGAGCTTATTTCAGATAAAACCAATCATCCGCTCCATGTGGGTATCACAGAGGCAGGCACAATAATAAGCGGCAATATAAAGTCAGCTATCGGACTCGGACTGATACTAAACCAGGGCATCGGTGATACAATACGTGTGTCTCTCACAGGAAGCCCTCTCGAGGAAATAAAGTCTGCCAAGCTCATTTTAAGAACTCTTGGTCTTAGAAAGGGTGGCATAGAGGTTGTTTCATGTCCTACCTGCGGCCGCACACAGATAGATCTTATCGGGCTTGCAAATCAGGTGGAGACAATGGTTTCAGGATATGACCTTGACATAAAGGTTGCTGTCATGGGCTGTGTGGTAAACGGACCGGGTGAAGCAAAGGAAGCAGATCTTGGCGTGGCCGGAGGCATCGGCGAGGGTCTTATCATAAAGCACGGTGAGGTATTTAAAAAGGTGCCTGAGAGCGAACTGTTGGGTGCATTAAAATATGAGCTTGACCATTGGGGTGAATAATTTTGACAAAGACATTTAAGGAAGTTTTCCCTACACTTAAGCTGGACAAGGATATGGAGAATCTGCTGGAGAATGCTGATGTCACCAGAATTTCCGTAAACCATGCAAGAGATTTTTACAAAATATATGTAAAAGCAAAACGCCTTATTTTCAAAAAAAATAATCTGGAAGCTGGAGGAAAGCATAAAAAAACAGATATTTAAAAGTAAAGATATTACAGTAAAAATTATAGAGTCTTACGAGTTGTCTTCGCAGTACACACCGAAGACTCTTTTTGATGTCTATTTTGACAGTATTCTTGACGAAATAAACAGTCACAGTGTGCTTTTGTACAATCTGCTGCGCACATCAAAGTGGAGCTTTACCGACGATACACATGTCACAGTCACACTTGAGGAGACAATAATCGCAAAGACCAGAGGCAATTCGGTCATAGAATTTCTTGAGAAGGTGTTCTGCGAGCGCTGTGGGATGGATTTTATCGTTAATCTGCAGTACGAAAAACCAAAAATCAGCAAATACCGTCAGAATGCTGACAAGCAGATTGAGCAGGAGGTGCAAAATATTGTCGCCCGCACTAAATTTGCCATGGCAAAAGATGACGGTGATGAAGAAGCTAAGGTGGCTGTCGATGACGGTGCAATGTTTGTAGGAGGCAGTGAAAATACATCTGATACAAAAAAGAGTGGCACATCAGATTCTCCTAAAGCCTCAGATAAGAAGAATGAAGCAAAGACAGGCACTGATAAAAAGCCTGAGAAGAAATTTGAAAAGAAATTTGAGAAAAAGTTCGAGCGCAAAGGAGATTTCAGGCGCAAATATGACAATGACCCTGATATCGTGTACGGAAGAAGCTTTGATGATGAGGAGATGGCTATTGAAAAGATTGACGGTCCTATCGGTGAGGTTACAATAAAGGGCAAGATTCTTACGGTTGAATCCCGCGAAATCAGAAACGAAAAGACAATCATTATGTTTGCGGTTACTGATTTCACAGACACCATCATGCTCAAGCTTTTTGCCAGAAATGATGACGTAGCAGATATTCTTGCATATATTGCCCCTGGCAACTTTGTTAAGGCAAAGGGAGTTGTGACTGTAGATAAATATGACAGTGATTTGTCAATAAGCTCAATAGTCGGACTAAAAAAAATCCTGACTTTACCTCAAAGAGGGAGGATACTGCTGCCGAAAAACGTGTTGAGCTTCACTGTCACACCAAGATGAGTGACATGGATGGCGTGTCTGACGTAAAGGATATTGTGAAGTGTGCCATGCGCTGGGGACACAAGGCCATTGCTATTACAGACCACGGTGATGTGCAGGCATTCCCTGATGCTAACCATACTGTGGATGATAAATTTAAGGTCATTTACGGTGTGGAAGCATATCTGGTCGATGATACAAAGGATATTGTGGAGAATGCAGCCGGTCAGTCGCTGGATGACAAGTACGTGGTATTTGATATAGAGACAACAGGCTTTTCTCCGGAAAAGAATAAAATTATAGAAATAGGTGCGGTGAAGGTCATCGGTGGCGAGATTGTAGACCGCTATTCCACATTTATAAACCCTGAAGTACCTATTCCGTTCAGGATTGAGGAGCTCACCTCGATAAGGGATGACATGGTTATCACATCGCCAACAGTGGATGTCATACTGCCACAGTTTATGGAGTTTTGCAAGGACTGCATCATGGTCGCCCACAACGCTGACTTTGATATGAGCTTTATAAAGCGAAACTGCGCGCTGCTTGGCATGGAGTGTAATCCTACTATAGTGGACACGGTGGCTCTTGCGAGAGTGCTTCTGCCACAGCTAAACAGATTTAAGCTGGATACTGTGGCCAAGGCTCTAAACATCTCGCTTGACCATCATCACAGAGCGGTGGATGATGCCGCATGTACCGCAGAGATATTTGTCAAATTCATAGAAAAGCTAAAGGACAGAGGCATATCAAGCTTAGATGAAGTAAATGCCCTGGCAAAATCATCTGTTGAGATGATAAGGAAGATGCCTACATACCATGCCATCATTCTTGCAACCTGTGACCAGGGGCGTACCAATCTCTACAGGCTTATCTCGCTGTCACACATCAAGTATTATAATAAGAGACCGCGAATACCAAAATCAGAGTTTAACAAGTATCGTGATGGTCTTTTAATAGGCTCAGCCTGTGAGGCAGGAGAGCTTTACAGGGCCATTTTAAACGGAAGACCACAGGAGGAAATCACAAGACTTGTGAATTTCTATGATTACCTGGAGATACAGCCTCTTGGCAACAACGCATTTATGATACGTGACGAGGATTCCGATATTGCTTCAAACGATGACCTTATCGATATAAATAAGCGAATCGTAAAGCTTGGAGAGGAATTTGGAAAGCTGGTTGTTGCAACCTGTGACGTACATTTCTTAAATCCCGATGACGAGATATACCGTCGTATTATCATGGCCGGTAAGGGCTTTAAGGATGCAGATGAGCAGGCTCCGCTTTACTTAAGGACCACAGAGGAAATGCTAAAGGAGTTTGAATATCTCGGAAGCAAAAAGGCTGAGGAGGTAGTCATCACCAATACCAATAAGATAGCAGACATGTGTGAGCGTATCTCACCGGTCAGACCTGATAAATGTCCGCCGGTTATCGAAAACTCTGACGGCATGCTTCGTGAAATCTGCTATAACAAGGCAAACAGGATGTACGGAGATCCGCTGCCGCCGATAGTTAAGGAGCGTCTTGACAGAGAACTTAACTCTATTATTTCAAACGGCTATGCCGTAATGTACATCATCGCACAGAAGCTTGTGTGGAAATCAAATGAGGACGGCTACCTGGTTGGCTCACGAGGCTCCGTAGGAAGCTCATTTGTCGCAACCATGTCAGGTATCACAGAGGTTAATCCGCTGCATGCTCACTATTTGTGTACACACTGCAAATACAGTGATTTTGATTCACCAGAGGTACAGGCATTTTCAGGCCGTGGTGGCTGTGATATGCCGGATAAGCTCTGTCCAAAGTGCGGCAGACCGTTAAGCAAGGAGGGCTTTGATATTCCGTTTGAGACCTTCCTCGGTTTCAAGGGAAACAAGGAGCCTGATATCGATCTTAACTTCTCAGGTGAGTACCAGTCAAAGGCACACAAATATACCGAGGTTATTTTCGGTGAGGGCCAGACCTTTAAAGCCGGAACCATAGGTACACTTGCTGACAAGACCGCATTTGGATACATTAAAAACTATTATGAGGAGCGCGGTGTCAGAAAGCGAAACTGCGAGATAGACAGGATAGTGCAGGGCTGTGTCGGTGTGCGCCGTACTACGGGACAGCATCCGGGTGGTATAGTCGTGCTGCCGATGGGTGAGGAGATTAATACCTTTACTCCTGTACAGCATCCTGCGAATGATATGACCGTTGACATCACAACAACGCATTTTGACTACCATTCAATCGACCACAACCTGTTAAAGCTCGATATACTTGGACACGATGATCCTACCATGATTCGTATGCTGCAGGATCTGACAGGTGTTGACCCGACAAAGATTCCGCTTGACGACAAAGCTGTCATGTCACTGTTTCAGAACACCTCCGCTTTGGGCATAGAGCCTGAGGATATCGATGGATGTCCGCTTGGAGCTTTAGGTATACCGGAGTTTGGTACCGATTTTGCCATGGGCATGCTCCTTGATACAAAGCCAAAGGAGTTTTCTGACCTCATTCGTATCGCCGGATTATCACACGGTACCGACGTATGGCTTGGCAATGCACAGACTCTTATCGAGGAAGGCACAGCTACCATTTCAACCTGTATCTGTACCAGAGATGATATTATGACATATCTGATTTCCATGGGGCTTGAATCTGAGGAAGCCTTCAACATCATGGAGAAAGTGCGAAAGGGCATTATTGCCAAGGGCAAATGCCCTCAGTGGCCACAGTGGAAGGAGGATATGAAGGCACACGGTGTGCCTGACTGGTATATCTGGTCATGCGAGAAAATCAAGTACATGTTCCCTAAGGCCCATGCTGCGGCATACGTTATGATGGCATGGAGAATCGCCTACTGTAAGGTTTTCTATCCTCTTGCATACTACGCAGCATACTTTTCAATCCGTGCCACAGGCTTTTCATATGAGCTTATGTGTCAGGGAAAGGACCGACTCGAAAACTACATGAAGGACTATAAGAAAAGAAAAGACACGCTGTCAAACAAGGAGCAGGATGTATTTAAGGACATGCGTATCGTACAGGAGATGTATGCCAGAGGCTTTGATTTCATGCCTCTTGATATATACAGGGCTCACCCTAACCGTTTCCAGATAATTGACGGTAAGCTCATGCCGGCCATAAACAGTATTGACGGACTGGGCGACAATGCCGCTATTTATATTTCGGAAGCGGCAAAGGACGGACCATTCCTCTCAAAGGATGATTTCAGGGAGAGAACTCATGTATCGCGAACAGCCGTAGACCTCATGTCAGATTTGGGACTGCTTGGTTCACTGCCGGAGTCAAACCAGCTTTCACTTTTCGATTTCGGAGCATAATCCGGCAGTTTAACATAAAACATATACTTTAACAATAATAAAAATCCACTACTCATTGACAGACTCATAAATCTGTAAATAGGGTAGTGGATTTTGTGTATAATATGTATTGATTTTAAATATTAAATCTTATTTTAATTTTCTTCAATAAAATCTATCTGATACTCATCCATGTACTTGATACGTGCAAGTGAGTAAACCTCATAGCCCTGCTCGTTGATCTTTCTTCTGCCAGGCTGGAATGACTTCTCAATAAGGATTCCTATACCGGCAACTGTAGCGTGAGCCATGCGAAGAAGTCTGATGGCACCTGTAGCAGCCTCTCCGTCAGCCATGAAATCATCAATCAAAAGAATATTGTCATCCTCTGAGATTACATCGCGTGAGAGTGTAAGCTCATAGCTCTTCTCTGTTGTAAATGAAGTAACCTGTGTCTGATATAAATCATTATGTAATGTCTTTGAAGGCTGCTTCTTTAAAATAACAAGCGGTACATTCATCTTGGCTGCTGCCATAAGTGCAGGAGCAATTCCTGAGCTCTCTATTGTGACAACCTTTGTGATTCCCTTATCGGCAAAGTGATTTGCGAAATCCTCACCGATGTGCTCCATAAGCACCGGATCTACCTGATGGTTGATAAATTTGTTGACCTTTAAGATGTTTGTGCCAATTACCTGGCCATCCTTGAGAATTCGATCTTGCAGTTCTTTCATTTTGTTCACCTCATAAAAAATAAATTGTTATTATTATAGCACTATTCTTCGACAATATCACTATAAATTTTAGAATAAATTTCTTCAACCATATGATCGAGGAAGCTTTCCTCAAGCAGGCTGTATTTTTCAGTAATGACTGATGTGATAAGCTCAGCTCTTTTGTAGTATAAATCACCTGAGCAGGCATCTCCTTTTTCACCAGATGACGCTAAAGTCATAAGCTCGTCCCTATGAGTGACGGTCACGTATTCCATGATTTCCTCTTCGAGGGAATTATTCCGGTCAATTTTTTTTTGAAATGTCCTTTAGCTCCATAAATGACTTAATTCCTATGATAAAAAATATCAAGAAAACAAGCCCCATTACGATAGAAACCATGAGCTTATTTACCGAGTCTAAAGCGGCAAGCTTTATAACTCCTGTATCAAGCAGCACAATAGCAATAAGCCCTATCGCACCGACTCCGGTGAAGCACTGTCCGGTTGCTTTTGTATCCTCGTATCGTTTTTGTTCATCAACGTATATTTTCATACGGCCTCCATATTGTTTAATTATAGTTATATGTTATAATGAAACGATGAAAATTACAATATTATGTGTAGGAAAAGTTAAAGAAAAATTTTACAGAGATGCGATTGCTGAGTACTCTAAGCGCCTAAGCCGTTACTGTAAGCTTGAAATCACTGAGGTTTCCGATGAAAAGACAAGCGAACAGGCCACACAGACAGAGATAGACATCGTAAAAAATAAAGAAGGTGAGAGGCTTCTTAAAAATATAAAAGACGATGCATATGTAATTTGTCTGGCGATAGATGGAAAACAGCTTGATTCGGTTGAGCTGTCACAGAAAATGGATAAGCTTATGACGGGCGGCAAAAGTCATCTTGTTTTTGTAATAGGAGGCTCTCTGGGGCTGTCCGATGATGTATTAAAGCGCGCTGACTATAAGCTTTCATTTTCTAAAATGACATTTCCTCATCAGCTCATGCGCGTAATTTTACTGGAGCAGATTTACAGGTCGTTTCGCATCAGCAATAATGAGCCATACCACAAATAACCGGCATAATTCAGCCTAAATAAACATATGTTAATATATGAAGATGCAAAAAGTAACTGATTCGTTCGAGCTTCCAAAGGACATAGTGCTAGGGCTTCCAATTGTAACAGCATATGGTTATAATGAGTTGACTATAGAAAACCACAAGGGTATTCTGTCATTTTCGGACAAGGCCGTAACTGTAAGGGCAGCAGACAGTACCATAAAAATATCCGGCAGCCGCCTTGAAATAAAGGAATTTACAAAGGATTTAATAATAATAGCCGGTCATTTAAAGGGTGTTATATATGAGTATTAAAGCTTATGCAACAGTAAGGCTAACAGGCTGCAATATCAGGCGCTTCATAAATCTGTGCACGGCAAACCATATAAAAATATGGAACCTTAAATATGTAAGTCCAAAGGAATATGAGGCCTGCTGCAGTACAGAAGATATTTTTCTAATGAAGCCGCACCTGAAAAAGACGCATACAAGGCTTCTCGTGGTAAAAAGACAGGGATACTTTGCAATAAGAGCATTTCTATATAAAATACGTATTATTACGGCTGCAATTACCGGCGTTTTTTGTATACATGCACTCATCTGCACAAGAATCTGGCACATTGTGCCTGAAGGAAACCGTTTCACGTATGATGAGTCGGTCATCTCCTTTATGGAGAGTGAAAATGTAACAATAGGCAGCCATAAGAGAGCAGATTACAGCCTCCTTGAAAAGAAGCTTGAGGAAAAAATATCCCGATATCACATGGTGCAGTATATACATAGAAAAAAATACCATGAAAATTGATATATCAGAGGGAATAAATTATAGGTAAATTATGACTAAATTTATTTTTATGTTATAATGAAAAATATTTTGATTGAAAGGCACATGAGCTAATGAGTTTAAATGAAGTATCTATAAAAATACCGGGTGAATATATTCCAAACGTTTTTGGGCAGTTTGATGCATTCGCCAAGAAAATAGAGCGCACACTGCACGTAACGCTTGTCTTAAGAGATGATTCCTTAAAGATTATCGGAGCACAGGGGAATATTGATGGGGCAAAAGAGGTGTTCGAGCAGCTCATTGCGCTGGCTGAGAGGGGCAACGTCATTACAGAGCAGAACGTAAACTATGCACTTGCACTTTTTAGAGGAGCATAGAGGCAGTGAGATTGTTGAGATTGACAAGGATATCATTTGTCACACAATAAATGGCAAGCCTGTAAAGCCAAAAACCATAGGCCAGAAGGAATATGTCGATGCAATCAGGAAAAAGATGATTGTGTTTGGCATGGGTCCTGCCGGAACAGGAAAGACCTATCTTGCCATGGCAATGGCTATAACAGCTTTTAAAAATGAGCAGGTGGGCCGTATTATTCTGACACGCCCTGCGATTGAAGCAGGCGAGAAGCTTGGCTTTCTGCCGGGAGATCTGCAGAGCAAGATTGACCCATATTTGAGACCGTTGTACGATGCTCTTTATCAGATAATGGGAGCTGAGAGCTTTCAGCGCAACATGGAAAAGGGCCTTATTGAGGTGGCTCCTCTTGCATACATGAGAGGCCGTACACTTGACAATGCATTTATCATACTTGATGAGGCACAGAATACAACTCCTGCACAGATGAAGATGTTTCTTACACGAATCGGCTTTGGCTCAAAGGTTGTCGTGACAGGTGATGCGACACAAAAGGATCTTGCACCGGGAGCAAAATCAGGGCTTGATGTGGCACTTAGGGTGCTTAAAAAAATAGATGATATAGGCATATGCAATCTGACAAGCAAGGATGTCGTGCGTCATCCGCTTGTAACAAAAAATTGTTCAGGCTTATGATGATTATGAAAATAAGCAGACTGCAAAGACTGTAAGAAAGCAGAGGAAGAGCAATTGAGAAGGGTTGTATCACTAATATCAATTTTTATATCAATCTTAGCTCTTTCATTTGTGCTGTGTCTGCTTGGTGATGTATATCCGGATGAGTGGATATGCATGGGTTTTTTAGATATCATATTTTATATGCTGCTTTTATTTGAGCTTGAGTACGAGCGGAACACACTGCAGCTGTCGAACAACTCAAGAACCGATTATCTTAGGTTTACGTTTGCGTTTATCATTTGCTCTATAGTGTGTATCATAAGCGGTTTTATGCCACTGTACAGCAGGCCGGTGATGATTTTTCCTATATTGCTTTGTCTGATTGGCAATGAGTTTCTGGCATTTATAAGCGGTACTTATTTTTGTATATTGCTTTCAATCACTGTATCCGGCGACTGCTTTGAGCTCGTATGTGAGCTGCTTCTTGTAATCACAGGTGCTATCCTTGCAAAGATGCTAAAGGAGGACAAGCTTCAGATATGTATATATCTGATCATAATCAGTATGAGCATTGTGACACCGGGCATATTCTATTATATGTCAACAAAGGAGTTTTCTGTTTCCGTTATTATTGCCGGAGCTGTAAGCGGCATGATTGTTTCGCTTATCGGCATCATTTGTGCCAGGGTATTTAAGCCACTTAGCGCTGATGAAACAAATGACAGGCTTATAGCAATAATAGAGGAGGATTTTCCTGCTGTAAAGCAGCTTAAAAAGAACAATTTCTCTGAATACAATCATGGCAATTTCGTATCGACGATTGCCATAAAGGCTGCAAAGGCTGCAGGACTGGACACTGCGCTATGCGCAGCAGGAGGCTTTTATTACCGCATAGGGCAGTGGCAGAAGCATAAAAGCGTCATGGAAGGAGTAGAACAGGCATTAGCCATGCATTTTCCTGAAAAGCTGACCAATATACTCTATGAGTACTATGGCAAACTAAGACACCCACAGACCCCTGAATCCGCACTCATCCATATGGTCGATGCTTTAATAGTAAGGCTTGATCATATCAAAAACGATGTGGCAGACAGTGAATGGAATCACGAAATACTTATTATCCAGACATTAAATGAGCTGTCAAGCTCAGGAATGTATGATGAATCAGGGCTTTCCATGAATCACTTTTTAAAAATACGAGACTATCTTACAAAGGAGGAGCTGCTTAAATGAGTTTTTTTATCGAAAAAGAAGTAGAATGCAATTTTAATTTTGATTATGAAAAGGTCGCAGAAGCTGTTGTTTCTGCTTCACTTGAGCACGAGAGCTTTCCGTATGAGGCGGAGGTTAATTTGACACTGACAGACAATGAAGGGATACATGCCATCAATAAGGAGTACAGACAGATAGACAGGCCTACAGATGTACTGTCTTTTCCGATGCTTTCATATGAAACACCCGGAGATTTTTCTTTCATTTCAGATGAGAATGAGGATGATTTCAATCCTGATACAGGAGAGGTCATGCTAGGCGACATTATCATATCCGTCGACAAAGTAAAGGAGCAGGCCTTAGAATACGGACACAGCGAAAAAAGAGAGTTTGCCTTTCTGATTACACACAGCATGCTTCATCTGTTCGGATATGACCACATGGAGGCTGATGAGGCTGCCGTAATGGAAGAGCACCAGAGAAAAATACTTGACGCTTTAGGTATAACACGCTAATATTTAAGCTGGTTATCAATTGAAACAGAGGATTTATAAATGGCTAAAAAAAATAACGGGGCAAGCAATGCCTTAGTACAGGGTTCTATACTTGCCGTAGCATCTATCATAAGCAGAATAATAGGACTCATATATCGCATACCGATGCAGCGTATATTGGGCGATATCGGAATCGGCTATTATTCCACAGCCTTTGAAATATATAATGTCATGCTGATTATATCATCATACAGCTTACCACTTGCCGTATCAAAGATGGTTTCAGCCCAGATGGCAAAAAAGAGGCGGACTGCGACGTATCAGATACTGAAGTGTGCTCTGCTTTTTGCAACCATCAGTGGTACAACGGTGGCACTCATACTGTTTTTTGGTGGCAATTTTTTTGCAACAACGCTTCTTAACACACCATACAGTATTTTTGCTTTAAGAGTACTGGCTCCGGGGCTTTTGGTAGTTGCAGTGCTCGGCGTCATCAGAGGCTTTTTCCAGGGACTGGGTACTATGATGCCGAGTGCCGTCTCACAGATAATAGAGCAGATAGTAAATGCCATAGTCAGTGTATGGGCTGCATATGTGCTATACCGTACAGGTACAAGGATTGGCGCAGTGCTTGGTGACAAGGAGCACTATGCCGCTGCATATGGTGCAGCCGGTGGTACACTTGGAACAGTGCTTGGCTCTGTAGCGGCTCTTTTATTTGTAGTATTTATCTTTGCCATCTATATGAAGGTGTTCAAGAGGCAGATGAAAAGAGAACGAAATGTCAGGGTGAGCTCATTTGGCTACACAATGAAGATTCTTGTAATTACGGTTATTCCTGTGCTTTTAAGTACTACTATCTACAATATCAGTGGTATTATCGACCAGGGTATATTCAAGCAGGTTGCACTGCTTCAGGGATACACTCAGAATGATATAGACGTATGGTGGGGTGTATATACCGGAAAGTACAAGCTTTTAATCAATGTGCCTATATCCATAGCATCAGCTATGGCAGCATCCTTTGTGCCGGTGCTTACAGGCGCATATCACAGGGACGATATGGAAGCAGTGAGAGGACAGATTAATCTTTCCACACGCTTTATCATGGTTGTCGCATTCCCATGTGCAGTAGGGCTTGCCGTGTTTGGACTTCCTATATTTAATATACTGTTTTCAAGCACACGTGCAACAAATGCTGAGGCATCACTTATGATGTATGTCGGTGCGGTTGCGGTAGTATTTTACTCTCTTTCCACTCTGTCCAACGGACTGCTGCAGGGCATTGACAGGCTCAAAGTTCCGGTAATCAACGCTGCGATATCGATTGTAGCGCATGTCATAGTACTCATACTGCTTATGCTCATATTCAGGCTCAATATACATGCAGTTGTGCTTGCCAATACGTTTTTTGCATTGCTCATGTGCTTTATGAACAGCATGGCTTTAAAGAAGTACAGCGGCTTTAAGCAGGAAATAAAAAGACCTTTATCATACCGGCCATCAGCTCGCTCATAATGGGAGTTATTTCGTATATAGTATACTTTATACTTTACAAGGCCTGTCATATTGAGATTATCGCCTTCATTCTTGCTGCAATCATTGCGGTTATCTCATATGCTGTGGCGCTGCTTTTACTCAAGGGACTGACTGAGGATGAGCTTAGACATTTTCCAAAGGGCACACTTATCATAAAAGTGGCAAAAAAATGTCATTTATTATAAAATTGAATAAATAACAAAAATTTACAGATACTGATTTTGAGGTGATAATATGAAAAGCAAAATCAGTATCTGTTTTTAACTATTGTTGTAATTCTTCTTGCACTTGTTATGATAGAAAAAATCAATACTCAAAGAGCAGCAGACAAGGCTGCGATAATTGCACAAAGCAATGAAAAATGATAAAGAAGAAAAAAAATGAAAAAGAAAGCCTTCTGACATCAAATGAGGCTAAGAATGCAAAATACTGCATCAAAAATGACTCTGGAATGCTGTCTGTATACAACGCCACTGCAAGTGAAAAATACTTTGACACAGGCGTGTATTTTGAAGAACTGCCCGATGAAGCAAAAAATAAGGTTACAAACGGACTCTACTTTTTTAACGAAACTGATTTGTACGATTTTCTTGAAAGCTATTCAAGTTAATGTTAAAATAAATCAGTTAGGGGAAAGAATATGTACGATGTAATTATAATAGGTGCCGGTGCATCCGGGCTGATGGCGGCAGCAGCTGCTGCATCAAAGGGAGCACGTGTGGCACTTTTAGAGCACAAGGATGATATAGGAAAGAAAATACTTGCAACCGGAAACGGCAGATGTAATTTCACAAACACTGATATGTCTGTAAATAAGTTTCACGGCAGTAAAGCGCTGATTAAAAACGGGTTGTCGCAATTTAATTATGCAGACACAATACGTTTTTTTAAAGGACTTGGAATACCTGCATATGACAATGCAGGCTACATTTATCCAAATTCAAGACAGGCTGCATCTGTTGTGGCAGCCTTTCGCATGGAACTTATGAGGCTTCATGTGGATGTGAAAACAGGCATTAGTATTACAGAAATCAAGACTGCAGGGATTACGGCTGAGGACACAAAGTCTGCTTCTAATCCGGCAACTAATAAGAAGACAGATGACCGGACCGGTTACTGCATCCAAACAGACAATGGCAGCTTTAAGTCCAAAAAGCTTATCATAGCGTGTGGCCTTACGGCTTCCCCGAAGCTTGGAAGTGACGGAAGCCTGTTTCGACAGATAGAAGCTCTCGGCCATCATATCCAAAAGCCATTACCCGCGCTTTGCGGCTTTAGCTGTGATGGCCTAAATTTCAAAAAAATCACAGGTGTCAGGTGCGATGCCACTGTCGCTTCCGTGATAGACGGCCAAATGACAGAGCAAAATACAGGGGAACTGCAGTTAGCTGACTATGGCATCTCAGGCATCCCGGTTTTTCAGATTTCAAGTCTTATGTCAAGAGCCCTCGATAAAGGTCAAAGGGTCGAGGTGATAATTGATTTTTTGCCGGCTTTTAGTGATGATGAGCTTAATGGGTACATAAAGGACAGAAGCATTACAACGACAGACAACCGCTCGTTAAATGAGATGCTTAACGGACTTTTAAACAATAAGCTTCTTCTTGAGCTGATACACAAATCAGGTGTATCTCCTGACAAAAAGGGAAGGCTGTTGACAGATGATGATTGTAAAAGTCTCACCCGCTCAATAAAGCATACAGCCGTTTCGGTAAAAAAGCCAAGAGGAGCCGAATTTGCACAGGTGTGTGCAGGCGGCATATATACAAAGGAAATAGATGTACGTACATTGGAGTCCAAAATCCATCCGGGGCTTTACTTTTGCGGCGAGCTGCTTGATGTGGACGGCATATGCGGTGGCTACAATCTGCAGTGGGCATGGACAAGTGGATATATAGCAGGAGAAATGCAGTAAATGATTAAAATTAACCAGATAAAGCTCCCCGTCACACACAGTGATGAGGCATTAAAAAAGAAAATAATAAAAATGCTTAAGCTCAATGCCAAGACAGGCTTTACATACCGGATATTAAAGAAATCACTTGACGCGCGTAAAAAGCCTGAGCTGTTCTATACATATTCAGTTGCTGTAGAGATAGAGGATACAAAAAATAGCGAAGAAGCAATTGTAAAAAGAGCAGCCAGCTCATCTGTGCTCATATATAAAGAAAAAGAGTACATGATACCTGCATGCGGCCATATACCGCTTGACAGGCGACCTGTTATTGCAGGGGCAGGACCTGCCGGCTTGTTTTGTGCATATATACTGGCAGAGGCAGGTTTTCGCCCGATAGTTATCGAGCG
>ENA-OQJE01000100-OQJE01000100.1-human-gut-metagenome-genome-assembly--contig:-NODE-100-length-19165-cov-4.052737_pt1 | contig 19165 bp, 12 predicted proteins | sample MGYA00242594_ERZ504760 | MGnify/ENA primary metagenome ERZ504760 (study PRJEB26092, sample SAMD00036358) | human gut metagenome | host: Homo sapiens | study: EMG produced TPA metagenomics assembly of...
ATAACCGACCGTCTTGCCCTCGGCCATCTTTGCCTGAATATCAATCAGCATCTGGAACTGCTTCGGGGCAGGAGCCTTGGCAGAGCCGCCTTTTGATTTGTGCAGGTTCTTGCCGGAGATAACCGCTTGAATTTCCTCTTTGCTATATCCTTCGCCCAGGGAACGCAGCCGAATGAAACGCTTCTGATTCTTGCCCTTGAACGCAGGCTGCTTTCCATCCTTGAACTCAAATCCCATGTCAGCCAGAGCCTGAACAAAGCCATCAAAGCTCTTTGGTTTCTGCTTCAGCACCGCATCAATCGCATCACATAATTCGTCACGCTGGGTACGCTTCTTGGGATAAACAGTTCTTTTCTGGCGCTCCCGATACGGCTTCGGTGTAATAATGGACAGCCCGTGTTCCAGGCAAACCATATCACTGAGTCTTTGCACCGCCAGACCGGAAAGAAAGAAGTTTTTGAATTTCCGTGTGGCATCCAGCGAGGTCGAATTATAAATGATATGATTGTGAATGTGGGATTTGTCGATGTGGGTCGCAACGATGAAAGCGTGTTTTCCCTTTGTCCATCGCATCGCTGTTTCATAGCCGACTTGGTTCGCTTCTTCCGGGGTGATTTCTCCCGGCTTAAAGGACTGGCGTATCTGGTATGCGATGATATTGTTCTTCTGCTGTCTGCCGGTAATATGCTGATACTGCCGTTTGGAAAGCAGAAATTCCTCATCTGCTGTCTTTGGATCACACTCATAGGAACTGATAAATTCGCCATCATTGGTTTTTGCGGCATTTTGTGAGTAGTCGGTTCTGTCTGCCAAACATTGAGCGACCGTCTTTCCCTTATTCACATGGAGTGCAATCAATCTTGTCGCTGCCATTCCCATCACTTCCTTCCCAAAAAGAAAAAGCCACCGGTCGGTGACTTTTCTCTGATATTATCTTATGACCTGATAAATGCTCCCAGACTTTCTCCAATATTCTCGACTTTCATAACAGCCCAGACGAGCAAGAACACCGCTGCTATTGTCGCAATTCCAAGAACCACAAGAATAAGCAGGGACTGCCACAAAGCCTTTACAATGCAGTAAATCGCAGATCCGCCAATGACCAAGAGCAATAAACCAATTACATAGGACACAACATTTGTAAGCAGATTTCCAAGAATGCAAATCACTTTTACAACGAACAGCACCGGCAGTGCCAATATCTTCAATACCAGCTTCATAGGCTCAACCCCTTTCTTTTAATTATATTGTACAAGGGTATCTGCCATAACGCAATGATGTCAACCCTTATGTAAAAGCCGCAGCCGAAACTGCGATTTCCCAACAAGTTGTCGGATTACTGGATTGAGGACAGGCGAACAAGAACTTCTCTCATGTCCGTCCAGATCTCCTCCAGCCGTTTTTGCAAATCCTCAATGTCAGCACGATAGATGCTGCCTGTTTCGTTCGCTCGCTTTGCGTACTGGTTCAGGTTGTTGGAGCAGATTCGCAGGAGCGAAACCAGGGCTTTCACATCCTGCAAATCCAGTCTGATACAGTAACCATCCAGAGCCATTTTCCGCAGATAGGCTCCCATGCTGCGGATGCCAAGCTCGTCCATCTTCTCATGGATTCGCTCGACCTCCTCCTTGGATGCAAGGAAATGAACATCCTGATCTCGCTTTGCCATTACAACACCTCCTCACGGGTTTCAGAGTATTTTGCAGGCGGGATATGCTCCGCTTTGGATTTCAGATCAGCCAACACAGAAGGACGCTCTGACTCGCTTCTTTCGTCACGATTTTCCACAGAGTCCTCCATATTCAGGGCTGCATCCAGTTCTGCCAGTCGCTGACTTTTGGCTGTCAGCTCTGCTTCCTGCGGGAACGGTTTTCCAACCTCCGCCTTGGCTGCTTCCTGCTGATTGTAGAGATTATTCAACTGCTCATTGGCTCGTTCTAAGCGCTCAAGGATGCCTGCAAGGGCATTGTCCAGTCGGGTGATATTTCCTCGTGCGTCCGTTCCAAGGGCTACTCTGTGGCTCACAGCGCCCTTCAGGGTCACATCGAACTCGTTCCGGAAACTGTCAAACGAAAGCTCCATCTGAAAGCCACGGTAACTGCCAAGAGGAACCGGATCGGCACTTTTCGTGTCCTTACAAGCCGCAAGGAGGATTTCACCGGCATCTGCCTTTTCGGTGTAGGCTTTGCCCATGATTTCCATGCCGCAAAAGCCATCGGCAATCTGCGGGTGTGCTTCCACGGTTTTAATATCAGCTTCAAAGCCATGAATATAGCCTGTCTGCTTTTCAATCTCAGCCGGGAAGTATTTCAGAAGCTTATCTTCCATACGGTACTGCTGGCTCTGGTGGTCAGCTTTCAGCACCTTCAGCCTTGCCACATCAATGTCCAAGTCCATCTTTTCCTTGATAAGCGGATTGCCGGCACACAGCGCCTTGATCTCCGCATAGGACAGCGCCTGCTCATCCACATCGTCACAGGAGCGAACCGGTGATTTGGAGGTCATAATCTGAGAAATAAACTTCTGCTTGTTTTCCAAGGTCTGATACAGGTAGGCATCGAAGGTTCCCTCGGTCACATACTGATACACCTGAACCTCTTTGTTCCGGTTGCCCTGACGGATGATACGACCGTTTCTCTGGGTCATATCAGACGGACGCCAACCCACATCCAAGTGGTGAACTGCCACCAATTTGTCCTGGACGTTGGTTCCTGCACCCATCTTTTGCGTACTGCCAAGAAGCACTCGCACCTGCCCGGTACGAACCTTGGCAAAGAGGTCTTTTTTCTTTGCCTCGGTATCTGCATCATGGATAAAGGCAACTTCTTCCGCAGGCACACCGTTTGCAATCAGCTTGGTTTTGACATCATCATAGACATTGAAGGTTCCATCATTTTTCGGTGTGCTAAGGTCGCAGAACACCAACTGGGTCAATTTGTCAGCCTGACCGTCCTGCCAGATACGCAGGATATTTCCCACGCAGGCATTGAGCTTGCTGTCAGGGTCATCGGGTAACAGGGTGTTCATTAGCCGCTGATCCAGTCCCAATTTTCGTCCGTCGCTGGTAATCTTGAGCATATTATCGACGGACGGGTCTACAATACCGGCATGAACATCTGCTGCTCTCTCTGAAAGGGAAGCCACCATATCCTTCTGGTACTCAGAGGGCTGAACCACAACCGTTTCAAACTTTGCTTCGGGAACAGGGAGATGCAACTGGTCAGAGGTCTTGATGTCGGCAACCTCCTTGAACATATTCATCAGTTCAGGCAGGTTGAAGAACTTCGCAAATCGGGTTCTGGCACGATAGCCGGTTCCCTCCGGTGCAAGCTCAATCGCAGTTGTTGTTTCTCCGAAGGTCGATGCCCAGGAATCAAAATGGGTCAGGTTCTTTTGCTGGAGCGTACTGTACTGGAGATAGCGCATGACCGTATAAAGCTCGGTCATCGAGTTACTTACTGGAGTACCGGTTGCAAAGATCACACCACGCCCGCCGGTCAGCTCATCCATATAGCGGCACTTCATAAACATATCCGAAGATTTCTGGGCTTCGGAGGTGGACAGACCTGCCACATTTCGCATTTTTGTGTAGAGGAACAAATTCTTGAACGCATGGCTTTCGTCCACAAACAGCCGGTCTACACCCAACTGCTCAAAGGTAATGACATCATCTTTCTTGTCAGCGGCAAGGAGCTTGTCCAGTCTGGCTTCCAATGATTTTCGTGTTTTCTCCATCTGCTTGATCGTGAAGTTTTCGCCACGCTGCCATTTCAGCTCCGCAATCGCACCCTCGATCTCATCAATCTGCTCCCGCAGCTGCCGTTCCTGTCGTTCGGCAGAAAGCGGGATTTTTTCAAACTGGCTGTGACCGATGATGACTGCATCATAGTCACCCGTTGCGATACGAGCGCAGAACTTCTTACGGTTTGCTGTTTCAAAATCCTTCTTGGTGGCAACAAGGAGCTTGGCACTCGGATAGAGGTGCAGGAACTCGTTTGCCCACTGTAAGGTCAAGTGATTCGGCACAACGAACAGGGATTTCTGGCTCAATCCAAGCCGTTTACTCTCCATAGCCGATGCAGCCATCTCGAAGGTCTTGCCCGCACCAACTTCGTGTGCAAGCAGCGTATTTCCACCATATAGCACATGAGCGATAGCATTTCTCTGGTGTTCACGGAGGGTAATATCCGGGTTCATGCCGCCGAAACGGATATGAGAGCCATCATACTCACGAGGTCTGGTGGAGTTAAAAAGTTCGTTGTACTTGGTGGAAAGGGTTTCTCGTCTGTGCGGATCTCTCCAAATCCAATCTCGGAACGCATCCTTGATTGCCTGCTGTTTCTGCTGTGCCAGGGTAGTTTCTTTTTTATTGAGGACACGCTTCTGCTTACCATCTGCATCTTCAATCGTATCATAGATACGAATATCCTTCAGATTCAGCGTTTCCTCCAGAATCCGATATGCGTTGGCTCGCTCTGTACCGTAGGTGACATACGCCGCCACATCGTTGTAGTTGGGAGAACTCTTACCGTTGATGCGCCACTCTGCGGTCAGCTCGGAGAACTTGACCTCAATGGAACGGCGCAAGTAATACGGCGTTTCAAAGGTTTCCTCCATGAACTGCTGAATATAATCGGCATCAATCCATGTTGCACCCAAACGCACATCAATCTCGGACGCATCCAAGTCCTTCGGCTGTGCTTTCTGCAAGGCTTCCACATTGATGTGGAAGGAAGAATCCCTGTCTGCCGCCATCTGTGCGACACGCAGCTTGCTTCTTACATCACCGGAAAGGTAATCATCGGCAGTCTGCCATCCAACTTCCACAGCATCGGGAGCCATCGGGTCTTTGAAGATCACCCCTCGAAGCTCTGCCTGAATCGCATCGTATTCTCCAGGTGTTCCAAGCAGCTGTGCCATAAACGGCAAATCCACCTTGCCACGCTCACCGATAGAGATTGCCAGAGCTTCGGACGGCGTATCCACGCTCGTCACTCTGCGTTCCGGCTTGATGGTTCGCTTGGTGAACATATCCGCCTTGCTTTTCAGATTGCCGTCCTCATCCACATTTTCCAGAGAACACAGGAGATAGTAGGAGGAATCGTCAGCAAATGCCTGACCATTGGCTCGATTATTGATAAGCCCGTTCTTTGCGGCAAACGCATCGTAGGCATCATTCAGTTCTGCCTGTTTCTGAGTAATCATTTCATCCGGGTAATCCTCAAGCTGATATTCGATCAGCTCGTTGACGATACCACGAAGTTCCACCATGCCCATCACACGGTCTTTTGCTTTCTCATTCAGGTCTACACGGCGCATCAGGGAGTTTTCACGGAAGTACACATTGCCATCCACCACGGTATAAGAGAAATTCTTTACATCCGGGGTTGCAGGAATGGTTTCGATTTCCTTACCCTTGTCAGCTTCGGGAAGCTCCACAGCCTGATAGGTTCCTTGGATGTGGGAAACTGCTTCTTTCAGAAGTTCGGACAGTTCCATGCCCTCAATGGGACGCACTGTAATGTCCATGCCGTAGGCGGTACTTTCTTCCACCGTATCGCCCAGAACCATTTCAGGATGAGCGACAAAGTAGCTGTTCATGGTGTGTCCTTCTTCGGTGCGGTCAAGGTTTACCCATTCCGGTACAATGTCAATCGGATGGTCACGCTTTTGCAGGAACAGGATGTCGGACACGACTTCCGTGCCTGCGTTTTTCTTAAAGGCATCGTTTGGCAGACGGATTGCACCAAGCAGTTCCGCCCTCTGCGCCATATATCGCCTTGCGTCAGAGTTCTTGGAATCCATGGTGTAACGGCTTGTCACAAAAGCGACCACACCACCGGGACGAACCTGATCCAAAGCCTTGGCAAAGAAATAGTTGTGAATGGAGAATCCCAGCTTGTCATACGGCTTGTCGGACACTTTGTAGTTGCCGAAAGGGACATTACCCACAGCCAGATCGTAAAAGTCTCGGCGGTCTGTCGTTTCAAAACCGGCTACTTTGATTTCTGCGTTGGGATAGAGCTTCTGAGCAATTCTGCCGGTGATGGAATCCAGTTCCACACCATACAAACGGCTGCTCTGCATTTCAGGAGGGAGCATACCAAAGAAGTTGCCGATACCCATAGCAGGCTCCAGAATATTTCCTGTTTCAAAGCCCATCTGTCCGACCGCATCGTAGATGGAGCGAATGACCGTAGGGCTGGTGTAATGTGCGTTCAGGGTGGAAGCTCTTGCCGCAGCATATTCATCTTCGGAAAGCAGGTTTTTCAGTGTCTGATACTCCTTCGCCCAATTTCCCTTGTCCGGGTCAAAGGCATCTGCCAGACCGCCCCAACCGACATAATTCGACAAAATCTCCTGTTCTTCGGTAGTGGCGTTCCTGTTCTCGCTTTCCAGTTTGAACAGAGTTTCAATGGCTGCGATGTTTCTTGCGAATTTCTGCTTCGGTCCACCTTCACCGATGTTGTCATCCGTGATGTGGAAGTTCACCGCAGGAACAGGTGGGATTTCTCTGGTGGTGATGGACTGCTCAAGCTGAGCGATAATGTCCATGACTTCGGCATTCTGCCATCCGTCCACCTGGGCATAATCCTGAATGATGGTGTCCTTTCCATCTACGCACTGTACGAAGTCCAGACTACCCGGCAGATCTCTGGTATTCATTGCACCCAGGGCTTTTCTCTGCGTGTCAGGAAGTGCATAGTAGGCTCGCAGGGCATCATCAAAGGAACTGTATTCCTTGATGTCCAGCGCACCCCGCTTCTGAATGTCCTCGGCAACATAAAAATGATCGATGAAGTGTTCCGGTTCCTGCTGTTCGGGTTCCGCACTGGCTCTGACCTGTGCGTGTGCCTTTTCGTCAGGGTAGTCCCCATAGATACGGATGCACTTATGCTCCTGCTGATCGTAAACGGCAGCACCATCGTACTTGAATCCGTCATCCTCCATGGTTCCGTCCACATAGCCCTGGGCAGCTTTTTCCGCTTCTTCCAGAGTGTAGTAGTCCAGTTTATCATCGAAGCCGTTTTCAAAGTGATGGTAGGCGGCAACCAGATAGCGGGGAGCCATGCGCTCCTCGTAGCTGTTAATCATCTCAGGTGTCAGCCATTCTGGTTTGTCGGGAATCATTTCATACAGCTCACGCATCTTGGCAATCTGTGCATGGCGGTTGCCTGCCCACAGATGCTTTTCGCTGTGCTGTCCTGCACCAAGGAAGTATTCGCAGTCCATACGCAGACGGTCTAACAGCTGATACTCAGGGGTGTAGTCCCTCGGTTCGGTTTTGCCCAGAAAATCCTCTGTAACGGGCTTTTCTTCGGTTTGGGCATCAACCCTTACCGCATGGTTTCTTTCGTCCTGAGAGAGCATACGCTCGAAATTCTCACGATTCTCGGCACGGAAGATGGGATAAGCAAGCGTAGGGTCACGCAGCTGAACTTCTCTGTCCGTGATCTGCTCCACACGGAAAGCTGTATCGTCCAGATATACCGTGTCACCGACCTGATAATTCCATTTCGGTTCCTCGGAAGCAGATGCTTCCACAACTTCGGCAGGCTCTGCCACAGGCGCTTCTGGCTGAACCGACTCCATCGCAGCTACGGACTGACGAACTTCCTCCAAATAGTCATTGGCAAGCCATTCGTCCGTGAAGTATTCCGTAACGCCTTCCGGGTCTACATAGTAGTCATCGGTCTGATTATCCCAGATCGCATACTCGCCATCCTCGGTATCAATCACTGCGAAACGGTCATAAACATCTTCCAACGGATCAGTTTTAGCTTCTTCGATAGCCTGTCGTTCCGCTTCTTCCTCCGGGCTGAGGTAGCGTCCCTTTCGTATCAGACCGTCGATTCTCTGCACCACCTGCGCCCAGGACATCTGCAATTTATCGCAACCGCTCTTGGTGTAAGCAACACCCTTGGCATCGTGATCCTGACCGCTGTGCGTTGCACCAGAGCAGGCATGGGAATGACCACCGGTTCCGTATTCATGCTTCAGGAAGTCCATCTTTTCCTTGGCAGAATGATTCTCCTGCCAGTAGTTATAAATACGGGCTTTACCACCGGAAAAGCCGCTTCCACGGGTCAAGTCTGCATTGACTTCATCATCCGTAATGAACTGGCGGACAAGGGGCATCTGCATCATATCGGTCTGATACTCACGCAAAGGCATATTCAACTCATACAGCTGTTTCTGAATGAGATTCAGCTTGTGATAGTGAAAACGAAGCAGATCGGGATTTTCCGCAAGGGTTTTTCTAAATTCCGAATACTGCTGTACCAAGGTTGCGTGGAAACGAGGGTCATCCAACTTTTCAGCCAAGTCTGCGGTTTCGTCAGGGAAACCACGAAACGGTTCCTGATGAAGAATTGCCAGATAGTTGCTGGAACGGGCTTCTTCACTCAAATCGTGATAAAGATGCCACAGGGATTCTGCCAACTTCTGACGCTCATATCCGGATGCTTCTACCAGTTCCACATTAGTTGCGAACCGACCATTTTCAAGCAGTTCTCCAATGCGCTCGGCAACCGTTTCCCAAGAAACGATCTGCGCTCTGGGGCTGTCAATGGCAGAGGAACCTTTGGCAAGGTGGATACCGTCCTCGGCATACCACGCACAGATATTCCCGCTATCTTCTTTCAGACCATAGCCGCCGTGATAGACCTGCTTTAAGGTCTGAACGATTTCTTCCAACGGCTTCTGCTTCATATATTCCAGCGCTACGACTTTTCGGGCTTCATCGGTATTGCTACCAAGCAGAAGGAAGTGGTCGATTTCTTCCTGGGCAAAAGAAAAAGCAGAGGGCGTAAAGCTCTCTGCTCGGTCGATAAAACTGATTTGTTCATTTTCGGAGAGGAAAAGGTTCAGACTCAGCTGTTGATAAGCTCCGTCATCACGACTTCCTCCGCCTGTGCTTTCAGGCTGTTCATGTGCTGCACCCACGCCATCTGCTGCGTTTCCTTGTCCGGTGCGGGGCTGTCCTTCAGGTACTGCTCCATCAGAAACTCCACTCTGGCTTTCGCTGTTTCCTCGATCTCCCACAGGTGCGGGAACAGGCTCTCCGTCAGAATCATGTCGTTCAGGAGCATCGGATTGTTCTGTTCCAAAAATGCTCGACGCATCCTGCCGTACTTGCCCAGAGGTTTCTCTCCCTCGTTCTCCAACTGAAGGTTCGGAATCTGATAATCTCCGGCCTGTCTGTAAGTCATCTCGCTCATAATCTGTACTCCTTTCGGTAGCTTTAATCTGCTCATGTTCTCCAATCGCTTTTTCGATTTCCTGAAACATCCTTGTGCTGATGGCATTCACCGCAGTACCAAGGGCATTTACCGTCTGTCTGGTGTTAAAATCAAACACCTTCTGGAAATCCTCATGCTCGAAGTAGTTGTCGGGACTTTCCACGAACCGGCAATACATCGTATAGGATACGCTGTTTGCCACCGCATTTTTGAAAGCTACTTCGATGTTGAGTTCATCATACTCCTCAAGGAAGCTGTTGGCAACGATGTCGAGGAACTGCTTTTTGTAATCGTCCCAATACTCAGCCGCCAGTGCGGATGCAATATCTTCAAGCTGTGCTTCCAGTACCCCGTCAGCGGCAACACCGAAGGTACGCTCCATCGCTTCCATGACATAGGAGCGGTTTTCAGGCGTCACCTCCCACGGTTTCAGTTCCGGGGAAGAACGGCGAACGCCGGTATCCGCCACATCAAACACATAGCGCAGATACGGTTTATCCCTGTTCATCACAAACAGAGCAATGCCGGTAGAGCCACGCTTTACATATCTGCGGTAATTTTCAGCGTTCCAGTCCTCATAGGGCTTGCAAAAGGTCGCATTGGGGCGCTGAGCATAAATCATCACCTGTTCCGGATAGGTGAACTCATAGTTGCGGGACATCGTTCTCAAAAACGAAGTCCAGTTATCTGTGTTCGAGGTGATTTTCCCAATCGTTTCTTTTGCTAATCCGGAATAAAATCGCTCTTTTGCGTTCATTGTATCCCTCCAATCCTATCAATCCGGATAAAGGTTCAGCTTCTCAAAGGCGGCATCGTCCATGGCTGAAACTTTACGGAGAACCGAGTCTGCCAAAGCAAAAAGCTCTGACTCGTCCTCCGAAAGCTGTTCCTTCATCAGTGTCAGTGCTTCACACAGCCCTGACCTTGTGCCAGGGCTGTAAAGCATCATCATGTTCCGCTCATCCTGTGTGAAATCCATCATTCAATCTCCCTTTCCGGGTGGCTCTTGGGCGGCTTATGGGAAACATCCGGCACGGGCTTTTCCTTTAACTGCTCCAACACCGAAGGACGTTCCTCTAATCCGGACGCTTTTCCGTTATTGATGATACCGTCAATCATCCCATAATCATCTTCCATTGCCATCTCTGCGTTTTTCAGGTAGTTTTCGGACTTCATAAAGTTTTCCAGCTTCTGAAACCCAACAGAATCTACATAGTGAAAGGATACCTCACCGACTACCTTTAAGGCTACGATGTCGCTGACCGACATACTGTGACCACGGAAATCATCCGGGTGGTCAATATTGAACTTTACATACAAATCTTCCAGCTGCCGATTCACATCCTCGGACATAGAAATGGAGCCATGATAGACCACCTCGTAACGGTCAATCTCAGGCTCCATTTCTTTCTTCTGAAGGTAGCTGTAATTTGCAAACATGAGCGGGATATTATCGTCTACATCTTCCCGCAGCTGAAGAATCGCATAGGAATCCGTGGGGCTTTCCAGAAAAGCAACCATTCTGTCATCCGGGGTGGTATTTCCGTGAACATCATCCCATTTTTCGTTTTTCATATCCGTGTCCTCCTTATCGTTCAGGCTCTTTGCGTTTGGGAGAGGGACTGGCAGGCGCAGCTTTTTCTGCGGCCTGTGCCAGTTTTTCCATGACCGACTCACGCTTCGGAGAGTCGAGCTTATCCAGCTGACTTTTCAGCACTTTGGCAACCTCAACCGCAGTTTCCTCACGGGCTTCTTCAATGGCTGTATTCAGGAACTCACGATACGGAGCCGTATTACCAGCGGCAAGATCTGCCTTGATTTCTTGGATATGCGCCTGCACATCATCGACCTGATCCATATATTCATAGGGGTCGAAGTTCTCTGCAAAACGGTCGAGCTTAAAAGCAAGCTCAGCGATAGGGTCATTGACCACCACCGCCTGTCTGCCGACTTCAAAAGCCTGCTCCATGACATCCTCATAGAACATTGCCCGCAGTTCCCGGCGCTCCAGCCCGAAGGATTCCAGAATATCCCGGCGGACTTCGAGCATGGACAGTTCAGGGTTATCAACCTGACCGCCATCAATCTCGTTGTAGTTTTCATCCAACAGGGTGTAGTCGTAACCATCTTCGCAGGTCTGCACCGCAAGGATTCTATCCTTTCCGACCTTCCATGCGGCTTCATCGCCCATAATCTCAGGCTCCGGCATATAGCTTGCGCCGTTGCGCTCCATAATTTCTGCAAACTGGCAGATATGAAACACATTGTATCCGATCTGCGTATGATACTCGTCAATGAAGGTGCAGGGCTTCACAACCATTTCATCCGGGTAGTGAATCTGCACACAGCTGCCATCGGGGATATGAAACAAATCCTTATAGTGGCTGTCGATAAATCGGATTTCCTTACCATCCGGGTTGTACTCATTCGTCATTTGCGCTTTCCCCCATTATCAAATTCCATGCTGAACTTCGTTTTGCCATCCTCCGATACCTCCATAAAGACGGTGGCATCAAAGGTGTTGCCCGTCCTTTCGGACTTGCAATTCTTGAGCTTTACCTTGCCGGAACCGAGCAGTTTCTGCGCCGTGGCAGAAGTCATGCTCTTGCCGATACTCGCAAAGTAACGATTGTTTTTCCAAAGGGCAAAGCTGCACCCTCGGTTAGAGCAGAAGTATCCCTTGGACTTGTCCTCCACAGCACTCCCGCAGAGCGGGCATTTGCCGATAGAATTGGCTTCTTTCGACATCATAACCTCGGAATCACGGATTACTTCATAGTTCTGAATCAGACCGGCAATCACATCTTTGATCTCGTCCATAAAGTCCTCGCTGGCATATTCGCCTTTCTCAATGAGCAACAATTTTTCTTCCCAATCCGCCGTCATGGATGGGGACTGAATCTGTTCCGGCATGACTGTTACCAGAGCCGTACCCTTGTGGGTCGGAATCAGGTGTTTGGTTTTCTTATCACCCTTACGCTCCAGAAAACCGATGCGAACCAGCTTCTCAATGATACCGGCACGGGTCGCAGGCGTTCCCAAACCTTTGCGCTCCACCTCATCAGGCATTTCGTCCGCACCGGCAGTTTCCATAGCAGAAAGCAGAGTATCCTCGGTAAAGTGTTTAGGGGGAGATGTTTTCCCTTCCTTGATTTCCGTGCCGCTGACGGTCATTTCGTCACCAACGGAAACAGAAGGGAGTGTCTGCACGTTTTCGTCGGATTTTGTCGAATCATTTTTCTGAACCAGAGCTTTCCATCCATCCTGCACAACAGTTTTGCCTTTGGTGGAAAACACGGTACCGCCACAGTCCAGCTCAATAACTGTCTCTGCGTATCGGTGCGGATCGCCAACAGCTACGCACAACCGATTCGAGATCAGTTGCAAAATTGCAAGTTCACCCTTGGGAAGTTCGCTCAGATTGCATTTCTGCAATTCTCTGGTCGGAATGATGGCATGGTGATCTGTGACCTTTTTGTTATTCACAACCTGCTCTGCATGAACTGGTATGTTATCCACATCCTCCACGGGGAATGTGTGGAAAGCCAGCTTTACGAGGTCGGTCAGGCTATGTGCCATATCTTCCGTCAGAAACCTGCTGTCGGTACGGGGATAAGTGACCAGTTTCTTTTCATAGAGGTTCTGCGTGTAGTCCAAGGTCTGCTGTGCCGTGTAGCCAAGCACACGGTTGGCTTCTCTCTGTAAACTGGTCAGGTCATAGAGCGCAGGCGGCTTTTCTGTTTTCTCCTTACATTCAGCTTTCTGAACGATTGCCACCGAACAGCTTTGTTTGACAGCTTCGGCTGCTGCCTTGGTTTTGAAGCGTTCGCTTGCAGCCGTAAAACCATCCAATCCAATCTGAACTGTGTAGAACAGTTCAGGCTTGAATGCGGAAATGGCAGCTTCTCGCATAACAGCCATAGCAAGGGTAGGGGTCATAACACGACCAACATTCAGGGTCTGCCCGTAAAGGGTCGAAAAAAGTCGAGTAGCGTTAATACCAACAATCCAGTCGGCTCGTTCTCGACACAGTGCTGCTTCATACAAAGCATCATATTCCGTTCCAGACCTGAGATTTTCAAAGCCCTCCTTGATTGCTACATCTTCCATCGAGGAAATCCAAAGCCGCTCAAACGGCTTTCTGCACCCGGCTTTGTGGTACACCAACCGAAAGATCAGCTCGCCCTCACGACCGGCATCTGTTGCACACACAAGACTCGCAACATCTTCTCTGGCCATGAGCTTTTTCAGAATCCCAAACTGTTTTTTCGTACCGGCAGAAACCTCATACTGCCAGTCCATCGGGAAGATAGGAAGGTCTGCATAAGCCCATTTGCTGTACTTCGCATCATAGACTTCCGGCTGTGCCAGCTCCACCAAATGCCCTACACACCAGCTGACCACATATCCGTTTCCCTCTAAGTAGCCATCCTCACGCTTGGCAGCACCTAACACTTTGGCAATACTCTGTGCAACCGAAGGCTTTTCAGCCAAAACTAATTTCATTTGCATCTGCTCCTTTCACAAAAAAATAAGCAGCCACACACCGTAGTGCATGACTGCTATGTAAAAAGTTCGGAAAGGATTTTTGCAACCTGATACAATTTTCTGTTCTACAATCTCCGTCATAATAAAAATATCTCCATCATTTCAAAAGAGAATGACGGAGATATTTCGCCCTGCTTATTCTTGTAGTAACCAATCGGCTATATCGTGAATTTCGATTCCTTCATAGCTATATTGGGGATGTTTGGTTCTGGCAATAATCATTTTCGGATAAGCATCTCGAATCTGAAGCAGAGGAGAGCATTCTCTCTCAAATGTTTCCTGCCCGGAAATGTTGTCGCTGACCTGAATATAAATCTTTTCGCTACCTCTCTGAGCAACAAAGTCGATTTCCTTTTGATAGAGCTTGCCGACATAGACATCGTATCCACGGCGAAGAAGCTCGATGCAAACGATGTTTTCATATACTCTGCCATAATCCATATTTCTGCTTCCCAGTATTGCATATCGAATACCGCTGTCACACAAATAGAACTTTTCAGAGCTTTCAAGGTATTTCTTACCTCGGATGTCGTATCTCTTAATATCATAAAATACAAAAGCATTGCACAAATACTTAATGTACTTGCCAACGGTTACATGATTGGTTGGAGTCTCATTTGCTGTCAGTAGCTGACTGACCTTATTCGGAGAAGTCAGGTTGCTGATATTATCCATAAGGAATTCGCTCAGACGTTGTAAAACCAAAGTGTCCGGGAGAGCATATTTCTGCACCAAATCCCTTGTAACAATAGTTTCGTAGACCTCTTTGATATAGTTTGTTCTGTCTTTTTCAGTTCTGTAAGCGTAAGAACCTGCTAAACCGCCTTTGATTGTGTAATCATCAAAGAGTTTATCTTTATCACTAACATCATCATAATATTGGCAATATTCCTGGAAACTGAAAGGAAACACATGAATTTCAATATAGCGTCCGGTAAACAGGGTTGCCAGATCTGCACTCAACAGGAAAGCATTGGAGCCTGTTACATAGATGTCGTAAATTCCCTTAGAGTACAGGCTATTAATTGTCAGCTCAAAATTAGGACACATTTGAACCTCGTCTACAAACAGGTAGTTCGTTTTTCCTTCCTGATAATGTTCTTCCACATAGGCGTGTAAGGCATGGTATTCCTTGATTTCTTCATATGCTAAATCCATGAAGTCAATGAAGATAATATTGATGTTTTCAAAGTTGCTTTTCAGATACTCAATATACGCTTGCATCAGCTTGGACTTACCAGAACGGCGAATACCCGTGATGATCTTGATGTCAGGAGTGCCATTCAGTTCAATGATTCTATCGAGATATTTAGTTCTCGTGATTGTTTTCATATAGTCACCCACTTTCAAAAATTGGAATTTTTTTCATTTCTCGAAACTGCTTCGTTGTACTTAGTATACTGTTTGCTAATAGTATATGCAAGATGTCACTTTCAAAAACACAAATTTTTTTATTTTTGAAAGTGGAAACTATGTAAAGGAGTGTCTTTGTCTGATTGACACACACCTCGTAGATGAGCTTTTTTTCCGTTTTCATAATATGATATTATCTTCGGCTCAAATGAAAAAATATGGTGGAAGGTATTCATTCCGGATAGCAAAAACGGAGCCTTTTAGCTTGAAAATGGAATAAGTCATTCACTAAGCCTTTATTTCTGATGAAAGCGCCTTTAGCAGGTCACGGAAAAAGGAAATATAAATTCAAAATAACTCAAAAACTTAACTTATAACATTGACTAAGTTAAAATAAAACAAATTGAGTTAAAAGGAGAATGAGAAATATGCTTACAAGCGTATTCGGGATTTCTATAAAATATGAAGCATGGAATCATCAGGATTCTTTGCCTGTTTATATTGCAGGGAGTTATGATTTTCATACAGCATATATTGGAAACAGACGCTGTATAATGCTTGCTCCAACAGAAGAACTTGCCACACTTCCGGCATTGAAAAAACAAATTGTAAAAATACAGCAGATTGATAATGTGCCAGTCGTATTTGAACTTACAACGGTATCAAATTATCGAAGAAAAAGTCTTATAGAAAATAATATACCGTTTATTACTGATAAGCAGGTCTTTCTTCCTTTCATTGGGACAATGCTTTCTGATGAAAAAGAACCCCAAAAGCTGACTGGTAAGTTTGTTTACTCCACGCAGCAGTTGTTTTTATTTTATCTGTACAGTAGAAAAAACGATTGTATACTTCAGAAGCCGGAAAAGTGCTTCCGTTTACAGCAATGACCTTGACCAGAGCAGTGAAGCAGTTGGAAATGACAGATTTGTTTCTTGTAGCAAAAGACGGTGTTAATAAGTTTATTGAGTCAAAATATAAGCGAGATGAATTATTTGAAAAAGCAAAAGTATATTTGACGACTCCTGTTCGAAAAACAGGATATATAGATAAGACGCAAGTTACAGAAAATATGGTCTTTGCAGGGGAAACGGCACTTTCTGAAAAAACAATGCTAAATCCAAGCCGAGTTGTTACCTATGCAATTAGTGAGAAAGATTATGATAAATCCTTGCTGACTGATGAATTGATAGACCCGGATAAACAGGTCAGCCTTGAATTATGGGCATACAACCCAAAACAATTTTCAGAGGATAACAGTGCTGATGATATTTCACTTGTTTATCTTTTACAGATACAAATGATGAAAGAATTGAAGAAGCAGTAGATGAATTGCAGGAAAGAAGGTTGCATGAGTAATGGTTAGTGGATTTAAAGTCCTTGGGTATAAGGGGAACAGATAAGAAGAAAATGACAGAAATGCTATACCAGTGTTATGGGTTGAAGGATAATACATAGTAAAAATGTTCTTAAAGACAAGGACAGGAGGTTTGGACAGAGAAACATAGCTTATCAAAAGAACAGCCAGTGTTTCTGAAATAGAGAAACACTGGCTGTTTTTGGGCGATTTTTCGCTGTGTCCGTATTCCCTTAAGATTATTAATTATTTTCATTTAATCACTTCTTTCATTATAATTCATTAAAATCGGTAATCTGGTACATCATTAGAATTAATTTTGCCAAACACTTTTCCGAATACATCCAGACGGTCAGACTCTTTTATCTTAATAGGAGAGGGATTGCTCATTGCACAGGAAATCAGCAGGAGAATGAAGTCAAGGCAGGAGCTTTTTATATTGTAGATCAAAGTCGGGAACAAATGGTAATTCTGACCTATTGCGCCATTTACTAAACCTGAATTATTCATATGTCAAAGAGAAACGTTCGACAAATTTTTTACGAAATCAGTAGATTGTCTCTTTAAAAAAGAACTCCCGAGTGCTAAGATAGACAAGGCATAAATTGTAACTGTGAAGGTACTGAACAGTTACAATAAATTACCTATGGAGGAAATATAAAGTGACAGAAGAAATTGAGACACAAGAGAACAATAAATTACCGGTTCTGCGGGGCGAGCTGGCGTTGCTGGTGGTGGTATTGATCAACAGCCTGGGAGTTGTGTTGATGCTGTATTCCGGTTCCGGGATCTCGGCGATTTCCAGTGTACCATATGCATTTTCGGAAGTATTCAATAAGATCTCCCTTGGAACCTGGACCTACATTTTCCAGGGACTTCTGGTGTTATCACTGATGATCATGCGTAAGAAATTCGTTGCACCTTATCTTTTCAGTTTTGTCGTTGGATTTGCATTCAGCGAGATGCTAGATGTGCATGAAATGTGGATAGGTGTCCTGCCGACAGCCATTGGCTACAGGGTACTTTATTTTATCATCAGCTACCTGCTCCTGTGCATCGGGATCGCACTTTCCAACCGCTGCGGTCTTCCGATCATCCCGACAGACCTGTTTCCGAGAGAACTGGCAGATATCACAAAGGTAAAATATTCCAGGATCAAAATCGGCTATGACGTTACCTGCCTTACCATAACAGCTCTGATGACTTGCATCATCCTCGGACATCTGGACGGACTTGGAATCGGTACGATCCTTGCCGCATTTACCATGGGAAAAGTGATCGGCATGATCGGTGACAAGATGGATCTGCATGTGAGATTTGAGTCGTTTATGACAAAAAGAGTCTGATGGATTTCGAGACAGACAACGCAATAAAAACCACAAAATAAGGATATAAAAACCGACAGGTATTCGCTACAATAGAAGTAGAAAATGCAGGTCGGTTTTTTTATATAAGAAAGGAACATAAGCAGCAGTTGTATAGATTGTTGTTATGATCATGGTTGGAGCGAATTCTGTTTTGACTACAAAAGTGATTCGCGAAAACACAAGAAAGAGATTTACAGAAGTGGCAGTCGCTGTGGAAGAAATCGGAAACAGCATGACGCTTACTCTGAAAGCGTTAGCGGAAGGCAAACACAAAAAATCTAGTCTGGGCGTTTTTTTAGTCCAGGGAAAAGGCGGTCAAACATGAATATAGGTAGTGAGAAACAGAGAGACCGTGATGAAAAAGTTGTGGAGATAGAATTGGATAGCTACTTCAAAGTATAATATTGGACTTCACATACAGAAAGAGAACATACAGAGTGTTGTGTGTTCTTTTTTTCGTTGGATAAAAAGAGAAATGCTTGAATGGGATATCTTTATGTATCTTTAAACGCCCAAATTAGAAATATTACTCTTCTTCACTCTTCTTCAACTTCGAATAATAACTATCCGCAGTATAAAGCGCCGCCACCGGATTATGCCCCAATACACGGTCTTTCGTCACTGCTGTCGTAGTCAGTGCCTCGGAATATTTGTAAAACAGACTGTCATGCCCCACACAAAGTCCGACCACAACATTCAGGTCCGTCTTCGCCTTGTTCAGAAGCTTTGCCTGCAGGATCGGATTACACATATTCACACCGACACCTTCGCAGCATTCCGGGATGCCGACCGATGTCTTCTTCTGTGTTCCGGCTTTACAGCCGACACCATACACCTCAAAGCCATGTCTGCGCAGGATATCTGCCAGGATACGGCTTTCTTTCAACAATCCGACACAGGTTGCGATCCCGATCTTTTTCGCATTAATCTTCTTTGCAAAATCCATGATTTCTTCGACACGGGTATGTTTGCAGTAATTCTCATACTCTACTTCAGCTGCAGCGATTGTTACTTTGCGGTTCTCGTCTTCATTGTAGCATTCCATAGCTTCATTTAGAACTTCTTCATCCATGTGTGTTGTCAGACAGAAATCCGGATAGGTTTTATCCATTTTGTTGCAGTTTTTTACTGCGCAGTCGATACAGGACATGTCTTCTTTTTTCATTTTTTCATTCTCCTTTTGTATACCTTGGTATCTACAGAGGCCTTCCACTGGCAGATTCTCTAGATTAAGCTTTACTTTGTAAAATATCCTCTATTTACTTCATAATAACAAATACTTATACTACAGACAATGG
>ENA-OQJE01000105-OQJE01000105.1-human-gut-metagenome-genome-assembly--contig:-NODE-105-length-18868-cov-4.630970_pt1 | contig 18868 bp, 18 predicted proteins | sample MGYA00242594_ERZ504760 | MGnify/ENA primary metagenome ERZ504760 (study PRJEB26092, sample SAMD00036358) | human gut metagenome | host: Homo sapiens | study: EMG produced TPA metagenomics assembly of...
CTGCTTCGCCTGCTCTTTCGTATGACACACTATCTCAAATGGTACGCTTTGTTGGGTCGCTTATCGAGCCTGCTGCCATGAAGGCTCCCCTGATAAAGGACTCTCTTGCAGCATGTCTGCATAAGAAGCAGTCCGTCTGCGGTCTGTCTGTTGACAGGCTGTGCCGTGATTTTAAGCGCTGCAAGTATCTTTCCGGTATCCTGCTCATCCAGCGCCTTTGTGGTATCTGTGCCAAAGGCACGCTTCATAAGTGTGGCATATTTATTTAAAAGCAGCAGGTTTTCGGTGTCGAGCTCAAGTCCCTTGTTTTTTCATTGATACGGCCCGAAAGCTCTATGATGCCTGCAAGCTCAGCGAGCTGACAGTGCCTGCTCTTTGATACCTGCTTTGCCAGCTCTTCCTTTACATCACTGGAAAATGACATGTTATTTACCTCTCAATGCATCCTTTCCTATGTCGCGATGCTCTATCTTAAGTCCATAGTCATTACAGCCGCTAAGCCTCTTGTACAGCTCGTTTGCAAGCGTTACCGAGCGGTGCTTGCCTCCGGTGCAGCCTATAGATATAACAAGCTGGTTTTTACCTTCAGAGATATAGTTTGGAATGAGAAACTTTATCATATCATCAAGCTTGTCGATAAACTCATTTGCCTCCGGAAACTGCATGACATAGTCCTGTATCTCCTTATCATTGCCGGTTTTCGCGCGTAGTCCGTCCACATAGTAGGGATTTGGCAGAAACCTCACATCCATGACTATATCAGAGTCTGACGGTATGCCATACTTGAAGCCGAAGGACAGTATCGTGATAAACAGATTTTTGTAATCCTCATTCTGCACAAATATCTTTTCAAGCTCAATTTTAAGCTCCCTTGTGAGAAGCTGGCTTGTGTCTATGATATAGTCAGCATTGTCCTTTAAATACTGCAGCTTTTCCCTCTCAAGCACGATGCCCTTATTGATGCGCTCACTGCCTGCGAGAGGATGGTTTCGCCTCGTCTCCTTGTATCGCTTTACAAGCACCTCATCCTCAGCATCGAGGAAAAGTATCTCATACGGAAAATTTTTCTGCCTTAGCTGCTCGAGCGTCTGTGGAATCGCATCAATTCCTGAGCCGTTTCGCACATCTATGCCGACTGCCACCTTGGACACATCACTGTGGAAGGTGTTTGAAAGGTCTATGAGCTTATCTAATAGCTGTATAGGCAGATTGTCTATACAAAAATATCCCATATCCTCCATCATTTTCATTGCTGTGCTTTTTCCGGCACCTGACATGCCCGTCACTATTACAAATTTCACTAGAATTCTCCAATCATCTTAACTTCCGGTTCGAGCTTTACTCCAAACTTCTTTAAAACTGTTTCCTGCACGTCTTTTATGAGTGTCAGGACATCCGCTGCAGTGGCTTCGCCCTTATTGACTACAAAGCCGCAGTGCTTCTCCGACACCTGTGCATCTCCAACGCTGTAACCTCGAAGGCCTGCATCCATGATAAGCTTCCCTGCAAAATAGCCCTCCGGTCTCTTAAAGGTGCTGCCTGCACTTGGGTACTCAAGCGGCTGCTTCTCCACTCTCTTTGCGCGAAGCTCTGCCATATATGACTTTATCTCATCCTGTGGCTTTGGTGTGAGCCTGAATCTGGCTGACAACACTATATAGCCCTTTTCCGGGACTATACTGTGCCTGTAGGATAAGTCAAGCTCATCCCTTGTGACAGTCTTTAGCTCGCCCTCTGCTGTGAGCACTTTGGCATCGATTAGGACATCCTTTATCTCTCCACCGTAGGCTCCTGCGTTCATGACTACCGCGCCTCCAACACTTCCGGGTATGCCCGATGCAAACTCAAGACCTGAAAGCGATGCCTCCGCTGCCTTTGCCGCCACTGCTGCAAGGATAGCCCCGGCGCCGGCTGTGATGATATGACCGTTGTCTTGTGCTGTGAGGTCCTGCGCTGTGCTTTGATGCGCCACAGCTTCTGTCACATCGATTTCGGACAGGCCTTTTCCAATACCAATTACAAGGCCTCTGATGCCCTTATCTCCTACCAGCAGATTGCTTCCGTTTCCTATCACTGTAACCGGCATATCACATGCCTTAGCCATCTCTATAAGCTTTGAAATTTGACTCATATCAGGCTCTGCATAGTAATCTGCCGAGCCTCCTATGCGGAATGTCGTGTGTTTTTTCATCGGCTCATCCTGCAGGAGACCAAGCTGCGGCAATTGTTCTGTTACACTTTTTACAAATGTCTGATTCATCTTATATTCCTTTAGCCTATGCCTCCTTCAAAAATGCAATGTAGCCTCTGAATGCCTCATATAAATCGACCTTGCTGATGATTTCCCATGGCGCATGCATGTTGAGCACCGGCACACCGCTGTCAATAACATTCATGTCATAGTTTGCGAGGATATATGCGATTGTTCCGCCGCCTCCCTCATCTACCTTTCCAAGCTCTGCTGTCTGGAATGAAACATCTGCTGTATCCATGATATTTCTAAGCCTTGCAACATACTCTGCGTTGGCATCGTTTGAGCCTGATTTGCCTCTGGCGCCTGTATATTTGTTGAATACAAGGCCCTTTCCAAAGTATGCCGAGTTCTTCTTTTCCATAACCGATGGATAATTCGGGTCAAAGGCTGCTGATACGTCTGATGAGAGTACCTTTGAGTTTTTCAGTGCACGTCTGACTGCAAGCTCGCTGTAGTCTCCTGCCAGGTTCATCACCTCTGCCACACAGTTTTCAAAAAAGCGTGACTGCATGCCGCTGGCTCCCACTGAGCCGATTTCCTCTTTGTCCACGAGCAGGCATACACTTGTATATTCCGGTGCGCCCTCTATCTCAAGCATAGCTCTGTATGAAGGATATGCGCACACTCTGTCGTCGTGGCCGTAACCCATGATCATACTTCTGTCAAGTCCGTAGTCTCTTGCCTCTCCGGCAGGTACCACCTCTATCTCTGCTGAAAGGAAATCATCCTCGTCCACACCGTACTCCTGTGAAAGTATTGTGAGGATATTGGCCTTTACTCTCTCCTTGATATCCTTGTCGTCCTCGTCCTTTTCTGGTCCCGGTATGCTTCCAATGAGCACATCAAGGCTCTCGCCCTTTATGACCTCTGAAGCCTTCTTGCCCATCTGCTCGCCTGACAGATGAATAAGCAGATCGCTCACACCCACTACAGGATCATTTGGCTTGTCTCCGATATTGACTGTCACTGTGCTGCCATCCTTTTTACAGATGACTCCGTGAAGTGCAAGCGGCAGTGTAACCCACTGATATTTCTTGATGCCGCCATAATAATGTGTGTCTAAAAGTGCCATGTCTGTGTCCTCGTATAAAGGCACCTGCTTTAAGTCCATTCTAGGTGAATCAATATGAGCTCCAAGGATATTCATACCCTTCTCAAGAGGCTTACTGCCCACGATAAACAGCGCCAGTCCCTTTCCCATATTGTTTGCTATTATCTTATCTCCTGCCTTTACGCTCTTTCCTGTCTCGATGAGCTCATCAAGGTCCACAAAGCCGTGTCCTGTGGCGTCAGCATAAACTGCAGCCGTGCACTCGCGCTCTGTCTTGCAGCCGGATATGAACCTTCTGTAATCCTCTGCAAATGCAAATAATTTTTCTCTTTCAGGTCCCTGGGGATATTTCTCCCAAGCGTTTTTCTTTTCTATTGCCATGATTTATTATACCTCCGAATTTTTTGTAAGATTTGCCTGGACACGGCGATACAGCTCCTGAGCTGCATTGTAGCCCATCTTTTTTTGTCTGTGATTGACTGCTGCTGTCTCTACGATGACCGCCAGATTACGTCCCGGTCTGATTGGCAGTGAATGACACACTACCTTGTTGCCGAGATACTCGGCATATTCTTCCTCGAGGCCGAGTCTGTCGTAATCTGCCTCCTTTTTCCAGTCCTCGAGCTTGATTACGAGGTCTATCTGCTGTTTTTCCTTTACACACTCTACTCCGTAAAGTGTCTTGACATCGATGATTCCGATGCCACGAAGCTCTATAAAGTGTCTGGTAATCTCAGGCGAAGTACCCATGAGCGTATGCTCGTTGATCTTTCTGATTTCCACCACATCATCCGTCACGAGACGATGGCCTCGTCTGATGAGCTCGAGTGCGGCCTCACTCTTTCCTATACCGCTCTCACCTGTGATCATTACTCCCTCGCCGTATACATCTACCAGCACGCCGTGCACTGTGATGCACGGTGCGAGCTGCTCACCAAGACAATAGATGAGCTCAGCCATAAAGCTTGATGTGGAACGACCTGTTGACAGCACCGGTATGCTGTGCTCTCTGGCCTCTTCCATAAATATCTCATCCGGCTGTAAATCTCTGCAGAAGATGATACATGGTATATCAAACTCCATGAAGCGGCTATAGCGCTCTTTTTTCTCGCTGTCGCTCATCTTCTCTATATAAGTATACTCTACATTTCCGATAATCTGTATTCGTCTCTCCTCAAAATGATCAAAATATCCTGAGAGCTGAAGCGCCGGTCTGTTGACGTCCGAGCACTCTATCGCCCTCTCCTTTAGGTTCATCTCTTTTGTGAGATTGTTGAGATCGAGCAATTCTGCTACCTTTGCAACTGATACTGAGTGTAATGCATCCATTCGCGGTCCCCCTTGATGTATATTTGTTTTTTAGTATACCACAGATTAGCTTCAAAATCTACGTGGCAGAGTGGAAAAATGCATACACTGCCTGTGCTGCTTTTTCGTTCATGGTCTCTGTCTGCATAAGGTCTTCAACATCTGCTTCCTTTATCTTCTCCAGCGACTGGTAGCGGCGCATGAGAGCCTTTCTGCGCGCCGGCCCTATGCCTTCAATATCATCAAGCACCGAATGTACCTGACTCTTTGAGCGCAGTGACCTATGAAACTCTATTGCAAAGCGGTGTGCCTCATCCTGTATTCTCGTGATGAGCTTGAAGCCTTCGCCGTGGCGGTCGATAGGTATCTCCACATTGTTGTAATAAAGACCTCTTGTGCGGTGGAAATCATCCTTCACCATGCCACACACAGGTATGTCGAGTCCCAGCTCAGAAAGCACCTGAAGGCATATATTTACCTGACCTCTTCCACCATCCATCATTATAATATCCGGAAAACGGTTGAAGCTACCTATTTCCTGTGGAGAACCATCTTTTTCAAGCTGCTTCTGTTCTTCCATGCCATGTGTAAAGCGGCGTGTGAGTACCTCGTGCATTGACGCATAATCATCAGGTCCCGTAACTGTGCGTAGCTTAAACTTTCTGTAATCGCTCTTTTTAGGCTTGCCCTTCTCATACACTATCATGGAGCCGACGGTCTCAAAGCCGTTGATATTGGAAATATCATAGGCCTCCATACGATTTAATCCATGTAAGCCCAAAAGTCCCTCGATTTCCTTTACAGCTCCTATTGTGCGCCCCTCTTCTCTCTTTATCCGCTCCTTATCCTGGCTGAGCACTAAGAGTGCGTTCTTATAGGCAAGCTCAACAAGCTTTTCCTTCATGCCCTTCTGCGGCACTTTTATATTCACCCGCCTGCCTCGCTTTTCGCTGAGCCACTGCTCCAAAACAGCCATATCCTCTATCTCGCTCTGCAGCATGACCTCGCGCGGTATAAAAGGTGTTCCGGAATAAAACTGCTTCACAAAGTTATTTAACACATCATCCGCAGCCTCCTCGCTTCCAACCCTCACATGGAAATGGTCTCTGCCTATCAGCTTTCCGTTTCTTATGAAAAATACCTGCACTACTGCATCAGTATCGTCATTTGCAAGTGCTATGATATCCTTATCCTCGCCGTCGGCATTTGTTATCTTCTGCTTCTGCGCTACCTGTTTCACACTGTTTATCAAATCCCTGTATTCAGCCGCCTTCTCAAACTCCATGCTCTCTGAAGCCTTTAGCATTTTATCGCTAAGAGCCTTTATTGTCTGCTCATAGTCGCCGTTTAAGAAATCTATCGCGCCCTTTACAGATATGGCATACTCTTCCTTCGTCACATACCCCTGGCATGGTGCATTGCACTGGTGTATATGATAGTTGAGGCACGGCCGGTCTGCTCCTATATCACGCGGCAGCCTGCGGTTGCAGGTGCGAAGCTTATAGATTTTGTTTATCAGATCTATCGAGCTTTTCACCGCAGAGGCACTCGTATACGGACCAAAGTAACGGGATTTGTCCTTTTTCATCTGACGCGAAAACAGCACCCTCGGATAGTCCTCTCCCAGTGTCACCTTGATGTACGGATATGTCTTGTCATCACGAAGCATAGTATTGTACTTTGGTGTATGCTCCTTTATCAGGTTGCACTCCAAAACAAGGGCCTCAAGTTCAGAGTCGGTGACTATATACTCAAAATGATCTATATGCTCTACCATCTGTTTTTTCTTGATGCCCTCATTGTGGCTCGCCTGAAAGTACTGATGTACTCTCTTCGTCAGGCTTTTGGCTTTGCCGATATATATGATTACATCATCCTTGTCATGCATAATATAAACTCCCGGGGCATCCGGGAGTTTTTTTAATTCTTCTTTGATATCAAATGTTTTTTCCATATTCGCTCTTTTGGGTTGTTGTGGAGTTTCGCACCTTCAGGTTGTGAAGTTGCCGGCATGGCACACAGTGTATTCCTCAGGAAAATATGAAGTCAGCCGCGGGTTTTCTCTCCGTTTGGTTTTCTTTGTTTGCAAGGCTTTTTCGTCCCTTCTCTTATCTGGAAGCCCGCGGCAGTTCATATTTTCCTTCTGAACACACTATGTACCCTCCGGCTTTTTTCAGTTTATGTGTGCGAAACTCTTTTCTACTGCGCTTTTTTTGTGCGAAATTCTTTTTTCGCTCTTTCGCTGCGCGAAAATTGCTTGGTTGCTCATTGTGTTCGAAAATTGACCTATAAGGTACTAATTATTTGATGTATCATCCGGCGCTGTATATCCGGAAGATTCATTTGTATCTGCAGGTTGGTCTGTGGCGTTACGAAGGAGCGGATCTGCTGCTGATGTCTCATCATTCTGTGCATTTTCCTGCTCTTTGCTCTCTTCACCATCTTTTTCTTCGTCCGGGTCAGGGAGTCCCTTCATGTCGCGGAACATCTTCATGAATTCCTTGCCTGTGATTGTTTCCTTCTCGTAGAGATAATCTGATATACTGTCGAGGATTTCTCTGTTTTCATCGAGGAGCTTCATGGCCTCTGCGTAGCTGCTGTTGATGATTGAGAGTACCTCATCATCTATCTGCGATGCTGTATTCTCTCCGCAGATTAATCCTGCTCCGCCCTCTAAGTACTGGTTTTGTACTGTTGCAAGGCACATCATGCCGAATTTATCTGACATTCCGTACATAGTTACCATGGCACGGGCTATCTTTGTGGCATTTTCTATATCATTTGCGGCTCCGCTTGTGACTGAGTTAAATACCAGCACCTCTGCTGCACGACCTGCCATATATGTTGTGATTTTGGCGAGAAGTTCATCCTTTGTCTCAAGGTATTTCTCCTCTTCAGGTGTCTGGAGTGTATATCCGAGTGCGCCCATGGTACGTGGTACGATTGTGATTTTCTGTACAGGCTCTGTATTTTTCTGCAGGGCTGATACAAGTGCATGTCCAACCTCATGGTATGAGACGATTTTTCTCTCTTTATCACTCATGACACGATCCTTCTTTTCCTTGCCGCCGACTGCTACAAGCTCGAAGGCTTCAAAGAGATCTGACTGGTTTACAAGCTGTCTGCCGTTTTTGACTGCATTGATGGCAGCCTCATTAATCATGTTGGCAAGGTCTGAGCCCACAAGTCCTGCTGTGGCAAGTGCCAGTGCATCAAGGTCTACCGACTCATCCATCTTGACATCCTTTGAGTGTACCTTTAAGGTCTCCAGACGCCCCTTTAGGTCAGGCTTGTCAACAATGATTCTTCTGTCAAAACGTCCCGGACGAAGAAGCGCCTTATCAAGCACCTCAGGGCGGTTAGTTGCTGCTAATATAAGTAATCCCTTTGATGTATCAAAGCCATCCATCTCTGCAAGGAGCTGGTTTAATGTCTGCTCACGCTCGTCATTGCCACCGCCGTATCTGCTGTCACGGCTCTTTCCTATTGCATCTATCTCATCGATAAAGATGATACATGGTGCCATTTTTTGTGCTTCCTTGAACAAATCACGCACTCTCGAAGCTCCGACTCCGACAAACATCTCCACAAAGTCTGAACCTGCAAGTGAGAAAAACGGTACTCCTGCCTCTCCTGCTACTGCCTTGGCAAGGAGTGTCTTACCTGTTCCCGGAGGTCCCACAAGAAGCGCTCCCTTAGGAAGCTTGGCTCCGATATCTGTATATCTCTTAGGATTGTGAAGGAAATCAACAACCTCCTGGAGAGATTCCTTGGCTTCATCCTGTCCCGCAACATCCTTAAAGTTGACGCCTGTGGACTTCTCCACATATACCTTGGCAGTCGATTTACCGACTCCCATCCCCATGCTACCGCCCATCTTCTTTGAAACAAATGCCAAAAGCACCCACAGTAAAATAAGCGGAACTATAAAGCTTAATATATTAAAAATCCATGTAGATGTATTATCAGGTATCGCTGCCTTTATCTCAATAGACTTGCCCTCTGAGGTCTTTGCTTTTTTGAGTGTCGGCACAAGCTCATCATCAGCCACACGGCCTGTGTAATATGTGATGTCATAATCCTTGTGTCCGTCATCCACAAGCTTGTAGTCTATCTCGTAGGAATCAAACTCCACGCTCTTGACATTACCCTTATCAAGCTGTTTTATGAAATCACTGTATGACTTTTCCTGTGTGCTGGCATGCGATATGCTGTTTGATATAAGTGCATACACAAACAATGCCACGAGTGTCAGCAGGATAAATGCCATGATACCCTGTCCGCCACGGTTGTTTCTGCCACCGTTTCCACCAGGTCTGTTACCACCGTTATTTCCGTTTCCACCGGACCCATTATTGCCCGGGCCATTGTTGTAATTATAGTTATTAGGTCCCTGATTATCCATATTTTCTCCGTTCTTTTCTTATTTATTACAAGCTTCAAGGCAATTTTGACCTGTAATTTTTATAGTCATTCCCATGAAACCCTATCCCCGAAAAATATCATTACAGACTTCTTATTTTCCAAGGAATATATTGTATATGAAACCGTCTCCTCACCATATATAAAGTGTGAAGCTTCACTTTATTATAAGAAAAAGTGCGGTCAAAATCAACCGCACTTTCTAAATATTGTATTAAATATAACGAAAAATTATCTGTTCACCTTGTTTGCCGCCTCTATGAAACCATGGAAAAGCGGATGTGGACGGTTCGGACGTGACTTAAGCTCAGGATGTGCCTGTGTGGCAATAAACCACGGATGCTCCGGAATCTCAATCATCTCCACGATTCTGCCATCCGGTGATGTACCGCAAAGCTTCATGCCATGCTCTGTGAGAGCTGTTCTGTAGTCATTGTTGACCTCATAACGGTGACGATGACGCTCGCTTATATTCTCTGTGCCATATACCTGATATGCCTTTGATGTCTTGTCGAGTACACATGGATAAGAGCCAAGTCTAAGTGTACCTCCGATATCCTCTATTCCGTTCTGGTCAGGCATAAGTGCGATAACCGGATGAGTAGTGTTTGGATCAAGCTCTATACTGTGTGCATCATGGAACATACATACGTGGCGCGCATACTCGATGATTGCCACCTGCATTCCAAGGCAGAGTCCCAGATATGGGATATTGTTTTCCCTGGCATACTTAGCTGCTGCAATCATGCCCTCAACACCACGGTCTCCAAAGCCTCCCGGAACGATAATTCCCTGAATGCCCTTGAATACCTCTGCTGCATTGTCATCATTAAGTTCCTCTGAGTCAACCCACTTTATATCAACTGTGGTATGCTCAGGAATACCGCCATGCTTCAGTGCCTCAACAACTGAAATGTATGCATCGTGAAGTGCTGTATATTTTCCGACAAGTGCGATCTTTACCTCTTTATCAGGATGACGGAGATCCTCAACCATCTGCTTCCAGTCTGCAAGATCCGGCTCAGGACAGTCGAGATTCAAGCACTCGCATGCAACCTTTGCAAGATTCTCCTGCTCCATGGCAAGTGGTGCCTCATAGAGATACTCCACATCAAGGTTCTGTAATACGTGTGAATTCGGTACATTACAAAACAGCGCAATCTTGTCCTTAAGCTTCTGATCAAGCTCATGCTCTGAACGGCATACAATGATATCCGGCTGGATTCCCATGCCCTGAAGCTCCTTTACACTTGCCTGTGTAGGCTTTGTCTTGAGCTCTCCTGACGCCTTGATGTATGGAATCAGTGTCACATGACACAGGATGGCATTGTCGTGTCCCACCTCATGCTGGAACTGTCTGATTGCCTCGAGGAACGGCTGACTCTCGATATCGCCGACTGTACCGCCCACCTCGATGATTGCGATTGTGGTATCCTCAGATGTGAAATCCCTGTAGAATCTGCTCTTTATCTCATTGGTGATATGAGGGATAACCTGTACTGTTCCTCCGCCGTAGTCACCACGACGTTCCTTCTGTAATACTGACCAGTATACCTTTCCTGTGGTGACGTTTGAGTTCTTTGTCAGGCTCTCATCAATAAAACGCTCATAGTGTCCCAGGTCAAGATCTGTCTCAGCTCCATCGTCTGTTACAAACACCTCTCCGTGCTGAATAGGGTTCATGGTACCCGGATCAATATTAATGTATGGATCGAACTTCTGCATTGTCACCTTGTATCCACGAGCTTTTAAAAGACGTCCAAGAGACGCTGCGGTAATTCCTTTTCCAAGACCGGAAACAACTCCACCGGTGACGAACACGTATTTTACAGGCATAATTTTCCTCCTTATCAATATGCTTTGTATATTTGTAAATTCTTAATTTTTAAAATAACCAACTTATTATACAGCCTTAAATTGATTAATGCAATTTATTTTTTAATTATATTTATTATATTTTGTTATAATGCTTCACATCTGGTGACGGACAACCCTGTATTCATCGCCTGAGCGGTAAAACGGACAGCGCTTATAGCTGCTCTGGACAAATCTCGCCATATCATCCTCGTCCATATTTACCGAGCAATAATACTCCTCATCATCCTCATCATATTCATTGTATGCACAAAAATCGCAGCATGTCTCCATTATCTTATCCTTCCATCACTTTTAATATGTATGCTGAAAATCTACTTAAACTGATTGACAGTCTCGTCATATTTGTAATCAATCTGTGCAAGCTTGTCGCAAAGCTCTTTCTCATCAATATCATATGCTGCCGCAAGCTCCTTCAATCCTGAATAATTGTCCCGAAGCTGTGTGTTTACAAAGCTAAGCAGCATAACCGGATCCTTTGGTAATGCCATAATCTGCTCCTTATAATTCTATGTAATCTTATAATTCTATGTTATCTTATTATCATAATCATAGCAATTAACTTTCAAATACCTGCTTTATGCTGTCATAGTGCAGGAACACTCCCTGCGCAGCAAGCTCTTTTATTTCATCGAGTGTGGCAATTTTAAACCCAAGTGCCTCCTCTGTCTGAATCTGTACGTCAGACTCCTTGAAATCAAGCTCAAAGCGGTAAACATCCACGAAATAGTTGTCACCCTCGCCCGGATTCTCTCTGTGATAGGTATAGGCAAGCCCTCCCGGACACTGTGATACATCAAGGCCCACCTCTTCTTTCACCTCTCTGCAGACTGCGGTAAATGAGCTCTCACCTGCCTGTGCGGCTCCTCCTGAAACCTCCCACCAGCCCGGTGCCCATGCCTTTGTCATGACACGCTGTGTGATAAGGAACCTGCCATCAGGTCTGTGAATCACGCCAAGCACTGAAAGATGATACTCTCCATCCTTAAGTATCCAGTCGTTTTTTTTCATTGTACGGCCTGTCGGTTTTTTATCCTTATCGTATATATCCCAAAATTCCATTTGAAGCTTCCTTTCTCTAAGTGAGTCTTTAACAATATCATATCATATCCTGCGCAGAAAAGCCAGCTAGTTGTTTACGCAGCTTTTTGCTTTCCGGCAGATAATATTCCATCAGCGACCAGAACCTGGCATTATGGCTTGGCTCAAGCAGATGTGTAAGCTCGTGAACCACCACATACTCTGCGCACTCCGACGGCACCTTAGCCAGCAGAAGGTTGAAATTCAGATGATGTGACTTAACGTTGCATGATCCCCACCTTGTCTTCATCTTCTTTATCGTAAAGCCGGCTGACTTAACTCCCATAACAGGCTCCCATTTGTCGATAAGCCTCTGCAGCTGCATCTTAAGCTGCAGACGCATCTCCCTTTCCATGAAGGGTGCCATAACCGGCTCCTGTTCCTTAAGCTGTCTTGCGACAAGCATTTCCTGCATGGTTTGCTCAATCCAGTCTGATTTGCTCTCCACAAATTTCCTGATTTCTGTATCACTCATGCCATAAGGAGCACTCACTGATAGTGTGCCATCCGTGTCCTTCACACGAAGATACATGTTTTTTATTCTTTTCCTAGTCACTTCTATTGCATATCTGTTGTTTATATATATGTTATTTGTACATTTTTTATTTGCATATGCGTTATTCATATTTTCCAGTTTCACACCGTTCCTCTCACGTAATCCGCTCCACGTAAATCCATTTTACAATCTCCGCGCATTTTTGTATACTATAAAATAAAGTAACTATTCAGAACCACTGAGAACAAGAAAAGCTGATGCGTCATGCTTGCATGTAAGCAGCAGGTTTTCTTGTTCTCTAGGTGGCTCGAATAGAGCCACCCCACACATATGAGCAAAAATTAGCTGCACAGCAGCGGCGCTAAACGTCCGGTGGACGTTTGTTCAGCGCGGACCGAAACGGAGTGTAGACAAAGCACGAGTATCGTGCGGTTTTGCGAATATGCGTGGGTGGTTCTGAATAGTTATGAAATAAAGAATAAGGAGGCTCAAATGACAAAAGAAAAATTAGCCATTGAAGTAATAAAAAGACTAAAAACCGCATATCCTCGCACCGATTGCACTCTTGAGTACGACGAGGCCTGGAAGCTCCTCGTATCAGTCAGGCTCGCAGCCCAGTGCACTGATGCCCGCGTAAATGTAGTCGTGGTGGATTTGTTCAAAAAATATCCTTCCATCGAGGCTCTCGCCGATGCTGATGTTTCCGACATAGAAGAAATTGTACGTCCATGCGGCCTGGGAAAGAGTAAGGCACGTGATATAAGTGCCTGCATGAGAATGCTTCGCGATGATTTTGGCGGTCTTGTGCCTGACAATATGACCGATCTGCTGAAGCTGCCGGGAGTCGGCAGAAAGAGTGCCAACCTGATTATGGGTGATGTGTACGGCAAGCCTGCCATCGTCACCGACACACACTGCATACGTCTTTGCAACCGTATAGGACTTGTAGATGGAATAAAGGATCCGAAAAAAGTGGAGATGGAGCTTTGGAAAATCATCCCACCCGAGGAGAGCAATGACTTCTGCCACAGGCTGGTTGATCATGGACGCGCCGTATGCACTGCCCGAACCACACCGCACTGTGACATGTGTGTGCTGAACGATATATGTGGAAGCGTTGTACATAACTAAAACAGTAAGGCTGCGGCTCCGCAGCCTGCATGCAAAACGTGAGAAAGGACCGCGATGTTACACGCGGTAACAACGCGATCCTTTCTCGAGGAGTTTAGTTATGAAAATGTTTATTAATAAAAAGGGAATAATGTAAAAGGTTTTGTTCCTCTTACAATAACAAGTATATGTGGTAATTATGTCCTAACAATGTACATTTTAGAAATATTTTATTAAAAAAGCCGTGATTATTTTATACTTTTTTTAGATTTGTAATATTCTGTAAATAACAACTAAATTTTTTTGTTAAAAAGTGCCTTACAGAGCTGTATTTTATCCTCATGGCTCTGTCCGGTCAGGCTGTTTTGAAAATCCACAATACCTGCAGCGGTGCTGTCTGTCAGCAGACCTTTTTCTGCGAGACGTCTTTTCATCTCACGCGCTGTACCGTTTCCTCCATCGAACACACGCACCCTATCTCCAAGCACCTCCTGTATCATTTTTCTGACAAACGGATAATGTGTGCATCCCAGCACAACCGCATCTATCTCATCATGCGAATATGAATACAAAAGTTCCTCGAGATACTGTCTCACATCATCACCGTACAAGTCACCTCTCTCAACGAAATTCATAAGCCCAGGACAAGGCAATGGAATAATCTCACCCAAGTGTCTGTATCTGTCCATAAGCTTTTTAAGTTTTTCCTCCCTGATAGTCATAGGTGTAGCCATCACAAGCACTCTCGGATTTTCCATAAAAAGCATCGCAGGCTTGACTGCAGGCTCTATCCCTACGATAGGAACATCGGGATATTGCTCTCTTAATATACGCACCGCCGCGCTGGTGGCTGTATTGCACGCGACAACAAGCCCCTTTGCATGCTGATTCAAAATCAGCTCCTTTGCATGCTCACAGGTCAAAGCTCGCACCTGCTCAAGTGTTTTGGTACCATAAGGCGCATTTGCTGAATCACCGTAATATATAAAATCTTCGTTAGGCATCACTTCAACCAGGCTCTTTAAGACGCTTATTCCGCCGACTCCTGAATCGAAAACTGCAATTGACATTATAAAAGTCCCTACTTTCTTTATAAAATCTGTTATGATATAATGAATAAAACAAGCTTAAGGAGGCACCTATGGATAATCCTAAAAGTCTTTTTAACAACAACACAAAAGTATGTGAAAACTGTAAAAGGCCTCTGCCACATGACTATAAAGAGAATCTCTGCCCACGATGCCTTGATCTGGCATTATTCCGCGAGGTAAAGGAATTTATCCGTACCCACGACGTAAATGAATACGAGGTTGCAGAACATTTTAAGATACCGCTTAGACAGGTAAAGAGCTGGATAAAGGACGGACGCATCGAGTACAAGCAGTCTGAATCAGCCTCCACTATAGCCGGTCTTCACTGCCAGCGGTGCGGTGCACCTGTTACCTTCGGCACTCTTTGTCCCAAATGTCTGAGACTGTTAAACGGCAACAAAGGATACTCAACCGGATACGATGCCGGCAAAACAAAATCCAAAATGTACCATTTGGAAGGAGAGGAGTAATTACTCCTCTCTTCTTTTAACCTTTGATCTGTATTTTTTCTCAACCTCTGTGAGGAACTTGTCATCAAGCTCCGCCTTTATAAGTACGTTCTCATCAGGCGATTTGATGACGATATCATAATAAGGTACATCCTTCTGACCTGAGGTATAGTCTATTTTCTTGATCTCATTTCCATTCTCGTAATTGTATACACTTCTGTCACCTGCCGGTGCGATTGCTGCTACAGACTCCATGCTGTATATTCCAAGGCGCTTTCTGCGGCTCTTGTTTTTAATTTGGCAAAGCGCAGCTCTCCGTCAAAATATGAATATTCAAACTCGGTGTTCTGTGCCATTATCATAAGATATGCAATAAGTCCAAATACTACTGCAAATAAAATACCCGGTGCAAAGCCGATGCAGATAGTCAGAAGACTTATCGCAGCAAGAGCCACAAGCAGGTACGAAACAAATACCAGCGCCACATTTTTTTTACGCGCAATCAATGTAAATACTTCCATTATAATTCTCCTTTGCATATTGAAAATATATATCTTTATAATGATAACAGATTTTTACCGTTTCGTATAGATTTTTTCATGGTTATAGGTTAAAATATTATAAAAATTTAGTGAAATTTCGGAGGGTTAAGATGCAATTTAACTTAAAACCGCAAAATGATTTCAAAAACAACATAAGAAGGGAGTGGGCTTTAACCAACGGCCTTGGCGGATATGCCGGCGGTTCAGTCACCGGTGCGATAAACCGTACGCATCAGGGCTATCTGATTGCAAGTCTCCGCTCTCCTGTGCAAAGATATGTCTGCTTCTCAAAGACAAACGAAAAAATAGTCACAGACAGCCACACCTACGACCTCTCAAGTGACCAGTTCAAGGGCGGATGCCACACAGACGGCATCCAATATATAAGAGATTTCACATACGACGGAACCATATGCTTTACATATGAGGCCGGTGATATCACCATAAAAAAACACATCGCACTGGCACAGGGAAAAAATCTCGCTGCCGTGGCATATGAGGTTCAAAACAAAGGCGAAGCGGCTAAGCTTTTGATCACGCCTCTTATGAACTTCCGTGAGCACTCTGAAAGTTCCACCGTCGATTCATTAAAATTCGAGGTCAAAAAGCAGGAGCATGGCTTTAGTCTCATCCCAAAAGCTCAGGATGACCACTGTATCCGCATTGCTTTTTCAGGCGGGGAGCTTACTGAAAGAGACGACAAATATATCTGTGACCTTGAGGCTCAGACCGAGGTGGACAATGAAGTGCCTGGCCTCGACTGTGCATTTTGCCCATATGACGTGAGCGTGGATATTCCTGCCGGTGAATCAATGCATTTTTCTGTAATGTGCGATATCGTACCACTTGAAGCCTGTAACGGCAACGCAGGTTCAGCCTTCGCCAAACACCTTGTTTCTGATAACGAAAGTGCTTTTGAAATACTACATGCGCAGCTTGACTACACCGATGAGCTGATTAAAAGAAGCGGCTTCACTGATGACTTTGCCGTGAAGCTTACTGTGGCTGCAAACCAGTTCATCGCACACAGACAGTCAACAGGCTATGACACTGTGCTCGCCGGACTTCCTTGGTTTACAGACTGGGGCCGTGACACTATGATTTCATACACTGGCCTGACACTTTGCACCGGCCGTTTTGAAAAAGCTCACGATATACTACTGACCTTTGCCAAGTACTGTAAGGACGGGCTCATCCCGAATATGTTCCCGGACAGCGGACTTGAACCTCTCTACAATACTGTAGACGCATCACTGTGGTATTTTTATGCTGTCTACAAATATCTTGAATATGTGGCCACTCCCGATGCCTATGAATTTATAAAGAAGGATATTTATCCATGCTTAAAGAATATCATATCTACTTATAAAAAAGGCACTGATTTTTCCATATATATGGACACGGACGGGCTCATTCATGCCGGAAGCGGACTCGACCAGGTAACATGGATGGATGTGCGTGTCGGTGACTGGGTTGCTACGCCTCGTCACGGCAAACCTGTCGAGATAAATGCACTTTGGTACAACGCACTGTGCACCATGGATATGCTTCAGGCTAAGTTTGGCGATAACGATGACAGCTACAGACAGCTTGCTTCTCTCGTAAAGACTTCCTTCAACAAGCGCTTCTGGAATGAAAACACAGGCTGCCTGTATGATGTGGTTGACGAGGATGACGATACAATCCGTCCAAACCAGATTTATGCCGTAAGCCTGCCATTTACCATGCCTGACATGGAGCGTGAAAAAGCAATTGTGGATACGGTAATGGATAAGCTGTACGTAGGCTGCGGACTGCGTTCGCTCGATCCTGACCACAAGGATTACCATCCGATTTACATCGGCTCTCTCTCAAAGCGCGACCATGCCTATCATCAGGGAACAGCCTGGGGCTTTCTGCTCGGTGGTTTTATCAGTGCCTATGTAAAGGTAAACGGCCGTACGAAGGCGACCGCTTTATGCGCTGACAAGCTGCTTGACCCTGTAAGGGAGCATCTGCTCAACAACTGTATCGGCTCAATATGCGAGATATTTGACGGCGATGCCCCTCACACCGGCCGTGGCTGCTATGCGCAGGCATGGAGTGTAGGTGAAGTGCTTCGCTGCTACTGTGAGGATGTACTGCCTATGCTCCCACAAGCTCACTCATAAGCTCGTGGACCGTAGTCATCCGGTTTATGCGGCCCACATTGGCACCGCAGAATACCAGACCGTTTTGCATATCTCCTTTAACCGCTGCAATCAGTGCCTTCGTAATACAGTACGGCACTGTTGCAGGGTTACATTTCTCAAGACAATTGTAGCACTTTGTGATAGGCTGCTTTTTCTTTTCCAAACCCCTGATAAACTCATTTCTGACAGCACGCCCCGGCATTCCGACCGGGCTTTGTATAATCTGCACATCAGACTCATTCGCGTTCAGATAAGCATGCTTATAGGCATCAGATGCGTCACACTCCTCTGTCGCCACAAAACGGCTCGCCACCTGCACTCCGTCGGCTCCAAGCTCCATGCAGTGCATGACATCCTCATGTGTAAACACTCCGCCTGCTACAATTACCGGAATGTGCTTTTTAAACTTCTCCTCATATGTCTTTGTACAGCTGATAATCTCCTTAATCTCGCTGTCATAATCCATATGCTCCATATCTGCAAGCTGCTCATTGGAAAATCCCAGATGTCCTCCAGCCTTTGGTCCCTCGATAACAATAAAGTCCGCTGTGCGGTTGTATCTGTGTGCCCACATTTTAAGAATCAGATTTGCTGCTCTCTTTGAAGAAACAATCGGAGCAATCCTTGTATGTGACTTTTCATCGACCAGCTCAGGCAGTTCCATTGGAAGTCCTGCCCCGCTTATAATAACATCAGCACCTGCTTCAACCGCAGCCAGAACATGCTCCTTGTAATGCTTTAAAGCCACCATGATATTGACACCTACCATTCCATGTCCACAGGCAAGCTCCTTTGCTTTCTTAATATGCTTCTTGATAGCAATCAGATTAGCCTTTGCCTGGTCCTTTTCAAACTCCGGCTCCTCAAAGCCAATCTGCGCGGTGGAAATCACTCCTACACCACCCTCCTTAGCAACAGCTCCGGCCAGTCTGCTAAGACTCACTCCAACTCCCATGCCTCCCTGAATGATAGGAAGCTTTGCAACCATATCTCCGATTCTCAGTTCTCTCAACATAATA
>ENA-OQJE01000107-OQJE01000107.1-human-gut-metagenome-genome-assembly--contig:-NODE-107-length-18758-cov-2.577156_pt1 | contig 18758 bp, 17 predicted proteins | sample MGYA00242594_ERZ504760 | MGnify/ENA primary metagenome ERZ504760 (study PRJEB26092, sample SAMD00036358) | human gut metagenome | host: Homo sapiens | study: EMG produced TPA metagenomics assembly of...
CCAAAATTACCGAGACATATAAGCCAAAATTACCATTGCCGCAGGCAATCTGGAATGAATTTTGGTTACGTTACTGAGAACGGAGTGAACAGTAATGTTACTTTTATTGTATCAATTCCATGACATAATAGCCAGCAGAATTTTTCAGGTTATTATTCAGCCGCCCAGCTCTACCATTCTGTGAATGCATCTTCCGGCGCCTTCCATGATATTTTCCGGAAGGAAGATTTCTTCCCCGCCCTGTCCTTTCAGGCAGTTGTAGATGTCCATTAAGGTGGTAACCTTCATATTCATGCATGTAAGCTGTACTGCAACCGGGTAAAATTTCTTATCAGGACATTCAAACTGAAGATGCTCTACAATGCTGTTTTCTGTTCCGATGATAAATTCTTTATGTTCAGATTTCTTTGCAAATTCCATGATTCCTGTGGTGGAGCCTACATAATCAGCCTGCTCTACTACTTCCTGACGGCATTCCGGGTGTACCAGGAAAAGTGCATCCGGATGTGCTGCGCGGGCTTTTTCTACATCTTTTGCGCTGACCACGATATGTCTCGGACATCCGCCTTTATAAAATGCAAAAGTTTTCTCCGGAAGCTTTTCCGCCACATAATGTCCCAGGTTCGGATCCGGAATAAATAAAATCTTATCCTGCTCCAGCTTTTTGCAGATTTCAACTGCTGATGAGGACGTAACGCATACGTCACATTCTGTTTTCAGTTCTGAAGTTGTATTAATATAGGCGACAACTGCATAATCCGGATACTGTGCTTTTAATTCACGCAGACCTTCCAGATCCAACTGCTCTGCCATAGGACATCCGGCTACAGGATTAGCAAGCCATACTCTCTTCTTCGGGACTTAAAATCTTGCAGGTTTCTGCCATAAACGAACGCCGCACATGATCACACCGCTGCAGTCTCTTTTTGGACGCCTGTACACTCAGGCCATAGGAATCTCCTGTATAGTCTGCTACTTCCAGAATCTCCTGACCCTGATATGCGTGTGCAAGAATACAGATATCCTGTTCTTTTTTCATTCGCAGGATTTCCTGCTGAATTTCTGCTATTGTCATCTTCTGAATCCTTTCTTACTTATATGTTATGATGTTTTTCCTTTTCCCAGGGCTGAAGTGGCGCAAGGAAACCTGCTTTCTTCAGCTGTTCTCCGATCAGATCCAGCCTTTCCTGGCTGGATGCTTCTATCAGATGATAGTGATACCCGGAAGTAGCACTGCTTAATACACTGGAATGGCTGTTGTTGATCGCCTGGACAAATTCATTCACATCCTGTCTGGAACGAATATCCATTTCTGCAGTGACACGGCCATAAACCCTGTGGCTGATGCTGATATTTTTCACCCGCCCGCCACAGTCCACGATCAGATTCAGTTCCTCCGCTGCATGCTCCTGCCCATGGCGTACTTTAAATTCCCTGGTGCATGCAATATCTTTATCCTGCTGCAACACATATCCTCTGGTCGTTGACAGGATTCCCGGTGTAGATGCACGTATCACAGCCATATCCTGCACGATCACCTGTCTGCTTACTCCGAACTGTGATGCCATCGCCCTGGCAGCCACAGGTTTTTCTTCCTGCTGAAGGAGCTTTAAAATTTCAGTTCTTCTCTGAGCAGTATTCATACTTTCTCATCCTTTCTCCACGATATAATCCTGATACCTGCAAAACAGCTTCGCTGCCATGTTATTATACAGATGACTGCCTGTTCATATTTCGCAGATTTCAAACTCAAAAGCCTTATTATTATATTGCATGAAGATTCTTCATGGAAATGTCAAGGATTGGTGCTGAATGTGTCAGTGCACCGCTGGAAACAAAATCCACACCTGTTTCCAGGATTTTGGCGATATTTTCCTTTGTGATATTTCCGGAGCATTCTGTCTGTGCCCTGCCTGCGATAAGCTCTACTGCTTCTTTCATCATTTCCGGTGTCATATTGTCAAGCATAATGATATCTGCTCCTGCCTCTACTGCTTCTTTTACCTGTTCCATAGTCTCTACTTCAATCTCGATCTTACGGACAAATGGTGCATATTCTTTTGCCATGGCCACTGCTTTCGCTACGCTTCCGGCTGCTCCGATATGATTATCCTTAAGCAGTACTCCGTCAGAAAGATTATATCTGTGGTTGCATCCGCCGCCTATGCGTACAGCATATTTTTCTAAAAACACGACAGTTCGGAGTTGTCTTTCTGGTGTCCAGAAGTGTTACCTTACTTCCTTCCAGAAGCTTTGAAACCTGTTTTGTATAAGTAGCGATACCACTCATTCTCTGGAGATAATTCAGGGCAACTCTCTCTCCGGAAAGAAGCACCCGGATATCTCCTGTTACTGTTCCAAGAAGATCGCCCTTCTTTACTGCATCACCGTCTTTAAAGTTGAAACTGATCTCTGTTTTCTCATCCAGGATCTGGAATACTCTCGCATATACATCCAGTCCGGCAATGATTCAGCAAACTTATCATTCAACTGAATACGGCTTTCAGCACCCATTTTCTTTTGGAACTCCGGCAACGGCTTACCTATATAGATAAAGGAAACCAAAGACTTCTTTTCCAATTTTTCCAACTCTGTTCCTTGAGGAACCTGAAATTGAACCTTCAATGTAACCTCACGCATGGTTGTCACAATCATAAAGAAGAACAACATGGTAAAGATAAGGTCAGGCAATGAAGAGGTATTCAACTCAGGCATTCCACGTTTACCTGTTTTATTAAATTTTCCCATTACTTACCTCCATACTTTTTAGGTTCAGCTTCAGAAATCTTCTGCGGATAATATTCACGAATTGCTTTTTGCTCATCTTCATCACATTGAGCGTAAGTCTTGCCGAATTTAGCCTTTCCTAGCTCGTCTCGTAACTCATTATAAGCAGCAACCAATTCATTCTGTACGTCAATATATGCTTTATAGCTAGTACCAACGTCATTCTGAACAGAGATTACATGCTTTTCCGTAATCATACAATCACCCAGCAAAGGAATATTCTTTCTATGCTTTTCAGGCAATTTTTCATCATCATACGGATTGACTATAAATTCTTTTGCCTTTTCTTTTAATTGCTTAATGTCAATGTAGTCCTGACCACACATCAGTTGGTCATCTTTGTTCAAACGAACCTGGAGTACATTACGTTCCTTTACAATAATATCATCTTGTTTCTGATCCTTGTTTTCGGGAGGAGGCGGAAGACGTCTCGCCAAACCACGGTCAGTATCCATTGATGTTGTAATCAGGAAGAAAATAAGCAACATAAAGGCAATATCAGCTGTTGAACTGGAGTTAATTCCAGGTACGGCTCTTTTCTTTCTTGCCATTTTACTTACTTTGTTTTTTAATTGTTAAATATCAATGAGATAATATTATTTCTTAAAGATACCTGTCATATTTACCAAAGTTGCTAAAGCAGCAATACCCAGTAAGAAATAAATTGAATAGATAAACATATCTGTTATCTTCAACCAGAAAGTATCCGTATAAGGAGCTTCATTAGCTGTAATCGTTGCATCAGATCCCATAGCATAAGATATTAATACTACAGCAACCAACAAAACGAGACCAAGTAAAGATTTTATAGCTCCCATCGGATTATCTTTTAAAGCTGCGCCAAACTGTGCAATTGCTGCAATAACCGTCAAGCCAACAGTTACACCAAACAATGCATACATTAAGTATATCAATGTTTCAGTGTGTTCGGGAGCATTCATATCTCCCACCGGATTATTATATCCTACCAAGAAGAACATGCCCAATACTACCAAAATAACGGCAAAGCAGACATATAAAGCATAGTAGGACATTTTATATGATAATTTAGCCATTGTCCTAATTATTTTTTGTATTTCAAGTTGTACTTCATGATCATGTCAAGCAAAGTAATAGAAGAATCTTCCATAGCGCTTGTCAAAGCTTCAATTTTAGAAAGGATGTAGTTATAGAATACCTGCAGAATCAATGCTACAACCAAACCAAAGATAGTAGTAATCAAAGCCACTTTCATACCACCTGCTACAACTGTCGGAGAAATATCACCTGCCTGCTGGATTTTATCGAACGCCATAACCATACCGATTACAGTACCCAAGAATCCCAAAGACGGAGCCATGGCAATAAACAATGTAATCCAAGAACATCCTTTTTCAAGATAACCAGCCTGAACACCACCGTAAGAAACAACAGAACGTTCAACAACATCAACACCATCGTCAATTCTCATTAAACCCTGATAACAAATAGAAGCAACAGGACCGCGAGTATTACGACATACGGTTTTTGCAGCTTCTACATCACCTTTTTCCAAAGCAGCCTCGATGCTAGTCATCAACTTCTTTGTATTAACTTCTGCCAAGCTCAAATAAATAATACGTTCAATGCAGAAAGCCAAACCTAAAACTAGTGCTATTGCTACCAGAGACATAAAACCAGCATCACCTTCGATGAACTTAGTTTTTAACTCTTTGTGAAGACCACCACCTTCTTCAACCACTGCTGCTTCAGTAGTCTGTTCTGTTTGAGCCGGAGCTGCGTCTTGAGCCATAATAGGCTGAACTGATCCTAAAGTAAGGACTCCCATCACTGCAAGAATTGCAAATAACTTTTTCATTGTGTGTCTAATTTTTTAAGATTAATTAATTAATTGTTATTTATTTGTTTTAATTGTTTTCCTGCTTTTACGTTTTCCATAACAACAGCGGAGAGAGCGGGATTCGAACCCGCGAAACACTTTTGGCGTTTACACGCTTTCCAGGCGTGCCTCTTCAACCACTCGAGCATCTCTCCTTATTTCGGGCTACACAATACTATCTTTTTTAAAATCGGGTGCAAATTACAAAGAAAATCGGGAATTGCAAGCGATTTCAGCTACAAATGTATTCTTTTTTTTCGTCTTACGTAGAATTAACCCTGTCATTATTGGAATTACTCATCAAAATTAATAAACTTTAAAAACTTATTCAGCCATTTTGTAACACTTTTAAAGCATTATTGGTCGTGATTCTGTCTATGTATTCAAAATCCACAGCATAGATTTCAGCAAGTTTCATAGCTACATTCTTTATATAAGAAGACTCGTTCCGTCTTCCCCTAAAAGGCACTGGAGCCAAATAAGGAGAGTCTGTTTCAAGGACAATTCTATCCAAAGGCAGATGCGTCAAAATTTCGGGCAAACTACTCTTCTTGAATGTAACAACTCCATTTATTCCAAAGACAAAACGCGAATACTCCAACACCTTCTCAGCCTCTTCTAAAGTTCCCGTAAAACTATGGAAGACCCCACTTAACTCAGTCGTTTTGTAAGGCTCCATCACTTCAAACAACTCAGGAAAAGCTTCACGACAATGCAGCACCAAAGGCAAATGATATTCTAATGCCCACTGAACCTGTATATCCAATGCTTTCTGCTGTTCTTTCAAATAGGTTTTATCCCAATACAAATCCATCCCCACCTCCCCTATAGCAATAAAAGGATGCCCATCGGAGAATATTTTTTTCATTTCATGAATACGGAACAATGAATCTGCATCAACAGAAGTAGGATGAAATCCGATCATTGGAAAACAATATCCCTGATATGCCGTGCAAACACTCAGCATCGCCTCTATAGTAGTATCATCAATATTAGGCATGAGAACTTTAGAAACTCCAGCAGCCTTGGCACGTTCTATCACCGCCGGCAAATCTTCCGTAAATTCTTCGGCAAACAAATGAGAATGTGTATCAATCATATCACACTTTCCTATTCATTAAATGACAAACAAAAGATTTCAACTCTTCTTTTTTCCCGGAAGGCATAGCTATACTTTCCAATAAAGAAAGTCCTTCAGCATAATAAGCATTAATTTTCTCTTCACAAATCCTGCCGATGCCAATCTTATCATAAAGTTCTGTCACAGCCTTTATCTTTTCCTCCGGATAGAAATCAGTAGATGAAATCCATTTTTCCAATTCTTTCCGTTGATGTCCGTCGGCCAAAGTTAAGGCATTAATCAGCATAAACGTTTTTTTATTACACAAGATATCCCCTCCAATATTCTTTCCAAATACTTTCGGATTCCCATATACATCCAGAAAATCATCCTGTAATTGAAATGCTAATCCCATTTTAATACCGAAATCGTATAATTTTTGTGCATCCTCTTCCGAAGCATCCCCTAACACCGCACCAATTTTTAAAGCGGCAGACAAAAGTACCGATGTCTTCAAACGAATCATCTCAATATATTCAGATACGGTAACATCACTACGTGTCTCAAATTCCATATCCCACTGCTGCCCCTCACAAATTTCCAAAGCTGTCTGACTGAAAATATCCATTACTTGCTTTAAATAGCTATCCGGACAATTATTCATCAGCCGATAAGCCAATACCAACATGGCGTCTCCTGAAAGAATAGCCGTATTTTCATCCCAAACCTTATGCACTGTAGGCTTATTTCTGCGCATATCCGCACGATCCATCAAATCATCATGCAACAATGTATAATTATGATAAGTTTCTATACCTGCCGCCTGTGATAAAATATCATCCACATTTTCTTTATAAAGCTGATAAGACAGCAACATCAAGACAGGACGTATACGTTTGCCACCTAATGAAAGGACATATTCTATAGGAGCATATAACCCTTTCGGTTCACGCATATAGGGCATTGTAGCAAGGTAGGTATTTACCTTATCTAATAATTGTTCTGCAGAAAAAGCCATAAGATTATTTTAATTAAGGGATTATTAGAAAAAGAGGCTGCCTCAAAGCAGCCTCTCAATTAAGATATTGAAGTATTTTTATTACTGTAATTTGAAAGTTACAGGCACTGTATATTTCACACGTACAGCCTTACCACGTTGTTTTCCAGGTTTCCATTTCGGCATGGTCTTGATTACGCGGAGAGCTTCCTTATCCAAGTAGGGGTCTACACTACGTACAACCACCGGGTCAACGATAGAACCGTCCTTATTAACGACAAACTGAACGATAACCTTACCTTGTACACCATTTTCCTGAGAAATAGTGGGATATTTAATATTCTTACCTAAGAATTTCAAACATTCAGCCATACCCCCAGGGAATTCAGGCATTTCTTCTACTACTTGGAAAATTTGTTGTTCTTCGGGTTCTTCTTCTTCAACTTCAACCGGAACGTATTTAACTTCTACTGCCTGACCGGTTTCTTCTGAAGCCTGAATAGTCGTTTCTTCTACTTTAGCATCGTTTTCAACGATCTGAAGCACTTCTTCTACTTTAGGAGCTTCGGGAGGAGGAGGAGCTTGTTTTTGTTCCTGTTCCGTAATAGGGATAATTTCTTCTTCAAATACGACATCAGTTATACCTGTATCCGTAGTCACTTGCTTGTCGCGATCAGTCCATTCGAAAGCTACAAACATGAGAGCAAGGATAAACACATAACCGATAAGCAGCCAGGTACTCTTTTTACCTTCGAGATCTGCTTTAGGCGATTTTTTAACTTCCATAAATTGTGTTTTAAAAATTAAGTGTTTCTCACTGAGGGCAAATGTAACACAAATCTTTTAAATAAAAAGTATTTTCACATAGAAAAATATGCTAATTCTATTTTATTTTCATCCGATTTCATAGACATACACCCAACTTTTATCTATCTTTGAAGCGTTTTTTAATAGTCACCTATACATTAATTATATATGAAGAAAATAACTATTGCCATTGACGGTTATTCATCATGTGGAAAAAGCACTATGGCCAAAGACTTGGCACGTGAAATAGGATATATCTATATTGATAGCGGTGCCATGTATCGTGCTGTTACATTATATAGTCTACAGAAAGGGTTCTTTTCGGAAAAAGGTATCGACACCGAAGCGTTAAAAACAGCAATGCCCGATATACATATTTCATTCCGGTTGAATCCGGAAACACAACGTCCCATGACTTTTCTGAACGATACAAATGTAGAGGATGCCATCCGCAGCATGGAGGTTTCTTCTCATGTAAGCCCTATCGCCGCCTTGGGCTTTGTACGTGAGGCTTTGGTAAAACAACAACAGGAAATGGGAAAGGCCAAAGGAATTGTCATGGACGGAAGGGACATTGGAACCGTTGTTTTCCCCGATGCCGAACTGAAAATATTTGTAACCGCCTCGGCTGCCATACGTGCACAGCGCCGTTATGATGAATTGAGGAGTAAAGGGCAAGAGGCCTCTTATGAAAAAATCCTGGAAAATGTGGAAGAACGTGACCGTATAGACCAAACCCGTGAAGTCGGTCCGTTACGACAAGCGGATGACGCTATCTTATTAGACAACAGCCACATGAGCATTGCCGAACAGAAAGAGTGGCTGACCGAAAAATTTCAAGCAGCTATAAATGGTTAACATAGAGATAGACGAAGGATCTGGGTTCTGCTTTGGGAGTCACTACGGCCATCCGTAAAGCAGAAGAAGAACTGGCAAAAGGAAACACTTCTTTATTGCCTGGGAGACATTGTACACAACGGACAGGAATGTGAACGACTAAAAAAAATGGGGCTTATCACAATCAACCACGAAGAGTTTGCCCAATTACACGATGCCAAAGTACTGTTACGTGCACATGGAGAACCTCCTGAAACATACGCTATAGCCCGTACCAACAACATCGAGATCATTGACGCCACCTGTCCAGTAGTATTACGTCTTCAAAAGCGCATCAAACAGGAGTATGATAATGTTCCGGCAAGTCAAGACACACAAATCGTGATTTATGGCAAAAACGGTCATGCCGAAGTACTGGGGCTGGTAGGCCAAACTCATGGAAAAGCAATTGTCATAGAAACACCTGCTGAAGCTGCTCATTTAGACTTCACTAAAGACATACGCTTGTACTCCCAGACAACCAAATCTCTGGAAGAATTCTGGCAAATCATAGAATATATCAAGGAACACATTTCACCCGATGCCACTTTTGAATTTTACGACACAATCTGCCGGCAAGTGGCCAACCGGATGCCTAACATCCGCAAATTTGCAGCAGCGCATGATCTGATCTTTTTTGTCTGCGGACGAAAAAGTTCAAACGGAAAGATCTTATATCAAGAATGCAAAAAGATTAATCCGAATTCATACCTCATTGACCAGCCGGAAGAAATAGACCGGAACTTGCTCGAGAACGTCCGTTCCATCGGCATTTGTGGAGCAACTTCCACCCCCAAATGGTTGATGGAAGAATGTAAAAAAGCAATCTTAAACGAAAAATAGACCAATAAAAAATAGAAAATTATCGTTGTCCAACTGATAATTTGTTAACTTTGCGACATAAAAATATTAAAATGGGTATTTATGGGAACGATTAAAAGCATTGGTATTTTAACCTCTGGAGGAGATGCTCCGGGAATGAACGCTGCCATTCGTGCAGTCACACGTTCTGCCATCTATAACGGCTTGAAAGTATATGGCATTTATAGAGGATACAAAGGATTGGTAACAGATGAAATTCAGGAATTCAAAAGCCAAAATGTTAGTAACATCATACAAATGGGAGGTACCATTCTGAAGACCGCCCGTTGCAAAGAATTCACGACACCCGAAGGACGGGCACAAGCTTACGAAAACATGAAGAAGCATGAAATCGACGCTTTAGTCATTATAGGTGGTGATGGTTCTTTGACTGGTGCACGTATTTTCGCACAAGAATTTGATGTTCCTTGTATCGGTCTGCCCGGAACGATTGACAACGACCTGTATGGAACCGACACCACCATCGGCTATGATACAGCTTTGAACACAATTTTAGATGCAGTAGATAAAATCCGTGATACGGCAACTTCTCACGAACGTTTATTTTTTGTTGAAGTAATGGGACGTGATGCAGGCTTCTTGGCATTGAACGGTGCTATTGCCGCAGGTGCAGAAGCAGCTATTATTCCGGAATTCAGCACAGAAGTTGACCAATTGGAAGAATTCATCGAACATGGTTTCCGCAAATCCAAGAGCAGTAGTATCGTATTAGTAGCCGAAAGCGAACTGACCGGGGGTGCAATGCACTATGCCGAACGTGTGAAGAACGAATATCCGCAATACGATGTGCGTGTAACGATATTAGGACATTTGCAACGTGGCGGACGCCCCACAGCGCATGACCGAATTATTGCCAGCCGTATGGGAGTGGCTAGCATCCAAGCACTATTGGAAGGACAACGTAATGTAATGATTGGTATTGATGATGATAAGATTGTTTATGTACCTTTCGCTAAAGCTATAAAGAACGACAAGCCTATAGACAGAGAATTGGTGAACGTACTTCATGAACTTTCTATCTAATTTTTATCCACCACAGGTACAACAAAAAACGCAGATTATAATTATTCATTAAATCTGCGTTTTTTATGTTACCTGTAGTAGTAGGAAAACCTTATTTCAAGGTTGAGAAATAAGCATCCAATAACTTTTTGGCAGCAACAAACGAAGTCAGTTTGCCATTCAGCACCTCTTCCTCTTTTGCAGCCAACATAGAAATTATCTTTTCATTATTATAGAAACTATCACGCAAATGCTCGTTGATAGACTCATACATCCAATACTTAGCCTGTTCATTTCTGCGATATTCAAAATACCCATTCGCTTTCACAAAAGCGAAGTATTCATAGATCATATTCCAGATTTCTTTAATTCCAATACCATAAAAGCCGGAATACGTCATTACTTTAGGACTCCAGCCCGAATCAGGAGCAGGAAACAAATGTAAAGCATTACGGAAATGACTGGCAGCCAGTTTTGCTTTCTCAATATTGCTGCCGTCAGCTTTATTGATAACGATTCCATCCGCCATTTCCATGATACCTCTCTTAATCCCCTGCAATTCATCACCAGTACCGGCCAGTTGGATCAGCAAAAAGAAATCCACCATAGAATGCACTGCTGTTTCGCTCTGCCCTACTCCAACCGTTTCAACAAAAATCTTATCAAAGCCCGCCGCCTCACAAAGTATGATCGTTTCACGAGTCTTACGAGCTACTCCTCCCAACGAACCTGCTGACGGACTAGGCCGTATAAAAGACTTCGGATGGACAGATAGTTTCTCCATGCGGGTCTTATCTCCCAAAATACTGCCTTTAGAACGCTCACTACTGGGATCAATAGCTAAAACAGCTAATTTTCCTCCCTTCTCAAGCACATGCAATCCAAATACATCAATAGATGTACTCTTGCCGGCACCGGGCACACCACTGATACCGATTCGCATAGAATTTCCGGAATAAGGCAGACACTTCTCTATCACTTCCTGGGCAATAGCCTGATGTTCCGGTTTTACACTCTCCACTAAAGTAACCGCCTGACTCAATACGGTCACATCACCTTTTACGATGCCTTCTACATATTCACCTACGGAAAACTCACGACGACGAGTTTTTTTACGTAGTTTCAAATAAGGATTCACAATAGATGGTTGCTCAATACCTTTGTTCACTGTCAATCCCTTATATTCTTCACTATTTTCAGGATGTTCCATAGCTATTTTTTTGAGGTTACTTTTACTTTAATAATTATCTTCGGATTGTTAGGATCATTGGTTATCATCAGGACACGCGGAGTACCCTTTACTTTCTTCAAATTTTGACCGAAAGCAGTAATCTTCAACTTGGTAGACGCACCCGGTTTCAAGACACGTTTCTTCAACTGGACCCCCAAAGCAGAATTGAACACCTGCAAATCACGAATTTCCAGATTAGATTTTCCTACATTTTTAATAATAATCGTATGTGCTTTCTTTTCATCACTTTCCAGTTCTCCCATCTGCAACTCTTCGGCAGAAAGATGAATGGCAGGCGGATTCAAGCGTTCCTGCTGACTGATATGTGAGAAATCCGGCAACAATACGGCAGAAACCGGAATTTCATTTTCTTCTCCCACCTTATCTCCCAGGAAACGGGAAAGATAAACAGACGCCGTTGTCAAACCCAGTTTAGGTAACTTTTCCGTATCAAGAGTTATCTTGATTTTACCTGTACGTCCTCTTCCCAGTTTTTCCGGAATGGCAACAGCACTGAGGTAAGGAGGCAAATGCATCAACACAGGGGTGTATAACCTATCTGACGTATTGGCAACCAACAGTTCCATAGTTGGTTTATCCCCTTTATTAGCATCTTCAAATTCTATTTCCTCCTTATTCAAACGGATAGCTCCAATCTGAAAAGGATGAGTGAAAGTATAGTTTTTAGGATCGGCAGTCACTTCTCCCCGAATAGCCAGATAGATAGGTTTATTGGAGGCATTGCAATAAATGCCTACGCTCTTCTGAAAACGTCCGATGGCTTTGGCGTCAAAAGTAGAACTGACACTCCCGGTCTTTCCCGGGGCAATCGGTTCTTTGGTCCAATCAGCAACCGTGCAGCCACAAGAAGTTGTCACATTTAGATATCGACTAAAGGTTTATCTCCTTTATTAGTGATTTTAAAGGTAGCCGTCACCGGATTTTTCCATAAAATAGTTCCAAATTCATGCGTTGTCTTATCAAATAATGCTTTAGGGTTTGTGTCCTGTACTCCCAAAGTCACTCCCATTAACAAACTTACTATCAGTATTAATATGGTTTCATACAATTATTTTATGCTTTTTAGATAGCAAAGATAGACAAAAAACATCCTTTACCCATTTTTTCAGCCTATAATTTATTTTATCTTATGAATAACCTTTATCTTTGTCCCGCATTAAAAATCAGATAAATTATGAAAATGTAAAACATTACTGGTTCATTGCCATTGCATTGATTACAATGATAAGTTTTTCTTCATGTGAAAGCGATGAAGAAAGAGGATTTGATATTTCAGGATTATACGGTAAGACTTGGTGGGGCGAAATGGGATTTGAGGATCCATACGGAGAACGGCTTTACAGTTATATTACATTCACCTCAGGTGCTTTCCCGGATCATGGTGTAGGTACGGAAGAACGCTGTTACTATGATGATGAACTTTATAGGGTATATAAGTTTGACTGGGAAATTCAAAACGGTTGGTTATATCTATATTATTCAGATGGTTATACATTTATAATTGAATATCCATCCGTTTCAGGCCGCTATTTTTATGGCACGGCTGAAGATGGTTTTGAAATAAGATTAGAATGGGTGGACGGCAGAAGCATAAGAAAAAAAGTAAGTTAGCAAGCTAACTTACTTTTTATGAAATCACACAACTAATTCCAGACATCCTGTTTCTCTATTCCACCATCACCCGATATCCTCCCGTATGCCCTCCGAATTCCGGAGCATAAGCAGACTGAACAGTTGCAATTCCAGCCTGATATTCTCCTGTCCGGTTCACATACACCTGATACTCTATCACATAAGTTCCTTTTCTCATCTGATCGATAAAGAACTGGGTCGAAGCATCTTTGGTAGCCTGATAATATCCCAGCCCGTTGCTCCAACGAAATCCCGAAACTGCCTGTAACGGTTCCATACAAGCTGCACGGTCATCCTTGATCTGAACAAAATCCATATCACGGTCAGCCTTCACAGTCAGGCGAACGGTAATCTTATCGCCAACTTTCAATGGAGCTGATTCATTCAAAGCCTCATCCCCTTTATATAATTGACGGCTGACAGACAATCCGTTTCCCTGCCCGCTAATTTGATCCATACTTTCCAGATATTGGGCATAAACGGCTCCCCAACCCATTCCGGCTCCTTCTTTATCCACCCTTATTTTCTTGATATTCATCACATCACCGGACATCGTCTTCTTGATATAACCGATGGCATCATCTGCCGGAGTCCGGATCACTTCTTTACCTAAAGTAATCTCTACTCCTCCTGTATTTGCCAATAAATCCGAAGTTCCTGTAGCCATCAATACATACACCGCATCAGCCGTAGCTATCGGCGTTTCCCAAGTCTGTGTCTGTTTCTGCTTCAACAGCCAGCGTTTCATTTCATCAATAGCTTTCGTATCTTTTGTTATACGCTGTATAGCTTCCATAGCAGCCACTTCAGTCGGAATTTTATAACTGAACCATGAATATCGGGCTTTAGGAGTATCAAAGTAACGCCCCATTTCATCCGTCACAACAGAATACTCCATCAATGACTGCATAAACAACTTGGCCTCTGCCACCTTACCGGCTTGCTGCAAGATGATAGCTCCCAACGCCTTTCCATAAATCGTCAGTTCTTTTCCCTCACCGGACAACTTGTCTATGAAATACCGGTTCACCTTTTCATCAACCGGAGCCTTGCCATCCAAAGCGCAGATATACAAATACCTGAGAACCTGTTCTGACGGACGGATACCGACAGCCCCTTTCTTTTCAGCTTCTTTCATAGACTTATACTCTTCGGCAGCCTGCTTGCCTAAATACTCGAACCCTTTTTGAATCATAGGCTGCATCCGGCTGTCAGCATCCTGAGGAGTCAATGCATTCAGCCGGACAAGCATTTCCATTACCTGAGTGGTTACATAGCGGCTGCCTTGCATACCTTTATACCAACTCCATGCGCCATCTCCATTTTGCAATTCTCTCAGTTTCTCTACAGAAACTGCCAGTCCGCTGTTCATTGTATTCAGGTCAAACAAAGTGGCGATACGCTGTTTTTGTTCGGCTTCATTGGTAGCTTCTGTCAGCCAGGGAGTTTCAGCCAGCAGGATATTTTTCAGTTCCTGATTCTTTTGCAGATTGCTCATAAAAGTCTCCTTTGTACCACCTTGAGCCTTCCAGCTATCAAAGACTTGCTTGATACGGGGATTTTCTTTGACTATACATGCAGCCAATGAATGGGCATAATAAGCGGTAGCCCAGGAAAGAGCATCTTCATTCTGAGGATTAGCCACTACAGGCAAAGCCTGCACGGCATACCAAGCCGGATGGGCAGTAAATTCTACGGTCAACCGTTGTTCGGAAGCCGTTTTGCTATGCTTGTTAAACAGATTTTCCAAAGAGAAAGTATGCACACCTTCCCCATTCACGTTCAGAGGAACGGTTTCCGTCACCCACTGTTTGTCTGTCAGAACGGGAATGTAACGCTGTTCTCCATCACTGAAGGTATCTCCATCCGCTACCATCCGGCATGCCATTACCGCATATTTGTCACTCACTTCAAAAGCAAAGTTCACATGCCCGGTTTCTCCTCCCTTCATATCGAACTTCTGTTTTTGTGAATAGAATACCTTTTCTGTTTCCGGATTAAACAATTCCATGCGGACAGTCCCTTTCACCCCCTTGTCCGACAGATTCATCAGTGAAGCGGCAATATTCGCTTTATCTCCCACGCGGACAAAACGGGGCATATTAGGTTGAAGCATAAATTCCTTGCTGGCAGTAGCGGTAGCTTCTATTTTTCCATAATCCACATTCTGGGTATGTGCCAAGCCCATAAACTTCCATCGGGTAAGGCTCTCGGGCAATACAAAGGAAATACTGACTTCACCTGTTTCATTGGTGCGGAGCTGTGGATAAAAGAATGCCGTTTCCGCAAAGTTTTCACGTATCTGTATATCACCTGTTTCTGCCAGTTCTTCAGAACTGCCCATTTCTGCCTTTTCCTGTGCAGACGTCTCTACCATTTCTTCCTGGAGCACCATATCAGTAACAGCCTCCTGGTTCATCACAGCATTTGCGGCACTCCTGCCTCTAATCTTCAAAGCTCCTGTAAGAGTGGCACGAGGACTGCCTCCGTAACCTACCACCACAGCCTCCATTCTTCCTGTAGATGGAATGATCAATTCACTATATTCCAAAGGAACCGCACGGAACCTCTTCAACGGGAAATCAACATACAAATAAGCATTCCGCATATAGGATGTATTCCAATAAGTCAAAGGAACCACATAATGAAAGTCCACTCCAAAGTCCAGCTTATGTGCACTATAGATTTTATCCAGAGAAGCATCATACATGGTAGCCAGCATTTCAGCCTCAGCCGGACGTCCATCCGGATAAAGTACCGTCAGTTTCCATTCCTCTTGCTGTCCCGGACGGAGTTTGTCACGGAACGTAGTCCATTTCAGCTGCAACTTCTTCTCAGGGGCCGGTTTCATAATCCGTGCATTATGACTGTAAAGTCTGCCGTCTTTCACAAATGCCATACTTACCAGAATGCCGTCACCATATTCCTTCTTATAAGGGAAGCGGAAACTGATCACCGAGTCCGAAAGCTGTATACGTTTGCTTTCCAAGCGCTTATTGCCTGCAAACACATCATAAAGCAGATAGACATTCTTTTCGCTGCTACCTATATATATAGTAGCTGGAGATGCTGCATCAAATTCCAGACCATCCTGATAGAACCAATCCGTTATCACGAAAGGCGGACGCTTGTCGTTCAATGAGAACAAAAGGAAATTCTTAGATGCCGTACACTCTCTGCCTTGTGTATCCTTAGCCGAAAGCTTCAAACGATAATTACCGGAAGGCAGGGCATAAATAGCCTCAGGAATAAAACTTTTGTTAGCTTCCACCGTACCGGTCAATACCTTTCTGCCTTCTTTTTCCTGACCGTCTTTCTGCTTCTCCATCTCGACTACCTGATAAGTAACCGGAGTATCTACCGGCTCACCCGAAAGATTCATGGCTGTCAGTTTTATTTCCAACTTCTTTTCTTTAACCCAATTATCGGGCAGATTATCCATATTCAGCACCATTGAAGTGCTTCCTAAAGGCAATGACAAATTAGCTTGCTGTGTCTCACCTGCACCATCCGTCACATCCGCCTGTATGTTGTACGTATAATACCACAACGGAGATTCTCTCCTGTCCGAGTCTATTTCAAAATGCACCGGAACGGTGAACTTACCATCCGCATCGGTCATTGCCTCTCCCTCCCAACGGGCTGAACCTCTGCCCATAAACCGCCAGAACCAAGCATAGGAACGGGATATATTATAGTGTACCCTGGCATTCTGCACAGGCGCACCGGCAAAAGTCTTTGCCATACCCGCCACTTCTATAGAGTCACCCACTTGATACTCCACTTTCACGGGTTCAAACGTGACATCAAAGGTGGGACGTTTATATTCTTCTACCTTAAAACTGACAGAAGTATCGGCCGCACGCAAGCTAAAATAACCGGTCAGGCAAGGAGAGGGCAAAACAAATTGTCCGCTGAACGAACCAAAACCATTCGTCCATACTTCTACTTTTCCTGTTTCATTATTATTCGCATCATATAGGGATACCGTATATTTTTTATCCGCAAGCACACGCGTAGAATCCTTTTCCATTTCATAAGCCAAGCCGGATACATATACGGTTTGACCGGGACGGTAAATGGATCGGTCGGTAAATAATTGCAAAACTTCTTTTTTCTTGCTCTCTTTATAGTAATAATCGTTTTTCCAAAGATTCAAGATGGGCATCGCATTATCAGCCGCCGTATGTGCATTATACCAGTATTTGTTACTATTCAGGAAATCCAGTTTCAAAGTACCCTGTTTATCCGCCTGATAGGTCTGTTGAGGAGAATAGCCTCCTCCCTTCTCCGTATAAATGGTTACTTCCGCCTCAGAAACAGGCTGTCCGCTCACTGCATTTACCACCACCAGTTCCAACGTACCATCCGGCAGAGGACGATAAATGGTCTTTAAAGCGGTGACATTCATTAATGTTCCGTCCGAAACGCCCTTCTTCCCATCGGGCACTGCCTTTAAGAAATAAATTCCCGCTTGAGGAGCCTGTATGGTCAGGGTGGTATCGATATTCAAATAATCTGTAGTAGGTTTCAAAGAAAAATGCTCCTCGCGTTGCAAACAGGCATATTTACTTTCAAAATGGGTGGTTCTGTTCTGCAATACGGCAGAGGTAACGGGTAAATTCACCTTATATAACTGCAAAGTGATGCCGATAAGGTTTTTATAATTTACTTTCACCGACTGCTGTTCACCAGGATAAGCCGTAGCTATTTCCAGTGAAAGGCTTGCATTCAGAATTTCCTTTTCTATATTCTTCAGTTGGTTGATACCTTCGTAACGGGGGTATCCGGCTATTCCTTCACGAACTATCCGCAAGCGCTCTACCTGATTATTTTGATACTGTAGGAATTGTGCCAAAGCCAGATAAGCTTCAGGGACTGTTTTCACAGCCGGATAAGTATGAATCCACTTCCGGAGTTCCTGTTGGCATACGTCATTCGAGAAGTTTCCGGAAAAATTGCGGTACAGGTAATTCAATGCATCCACAGCGGTCAGCAACCAACCCTCGCGCTCCGTTTCCGTATCATATGCTTTCAGCAAGGACTGATAAGCCTGCATGACAGCTGCTGTCAAGTCACAATCAGAGACAGGAACAAACTGATAAGTAACAAACTTATCCATATCCGTCATATCCGCAGGCAGACTGTTTGTCTGATTTGCTTTAGCAGCCGCCTGCCACCTGTACTGCTGCATGATTTGTATGGCACGACGTGCCAACAAGTTGTACAGATTATCACGAAAATACCGTTTACTAGCCTCTCCCACTCTCACCATAGATCTCAATTTCTCGACCGGGACAAGCAATAACCGGTCTTTATCCTTGAGAGAGGCCTGCAAATAGCCCAATCCCTTTTTTACGTCGGCAGACATGGTCATTTCACCCAGAATGGAATACAATATAGCTTTGTCTTCCACACTGCCGGTTTGGGAAGCCCATTGTTCCAAACCATTCATATCTACCTTCAAGCTATCGGGAGTTAAAAGGGAACGGTACTGCATGGCAGTGAGATAGGCTTTCATCATTTGCGGTACATTCTGTTCCGCTTTTGCTTTATCGTAGATTTTCATTGCTTCGGAAATGACCGATTGGGGCAGATCCTTTCG
>ENA-OQJE01000110-OQJE01000110.1-human-gut-metagenome-genome-assembly--contig:-NODE-110-length-18573-cov-3.269760_pt1 | contig 18573 bp, 25 predicted proteins | sample MGYA00242594_ERZ504760 | MGnify/ENA primary metagenome ERZ504760 (study PRJEB26092, sample SAMD00036358) | human gut metagenome | host: Homo sapiens | study: EMG produced TPA metagenomics assembly of...
TATCAGGATTAGCCTTGAGCTCGAGCACCTCTGCTGTGAGAAGAATCATCTCAAGGAGATTGTCGATACCCTCCTTAGTATGTGCAGATACAGGACAGAATATTGTGCTTCCGCCCCAATCCTCCGGGATAAGCTCATACTCTGAGAGCTCCTGCTTAACCTTGTCGATATTGGCACTTGGCTTATCTATCTTGTTGACTGCAACGATAATCTCAACACCTGCTGCCTTTGCATGGTTTATTGCCTCAACAGTCTGTGGCATTACACCATCATCTGCAGCAACAACAAGGATTGCGATATCAGTAGAGTTTGCACCACGCATACGCATTGCTGTAAATGCCTCATGTCCCGGTGTATCAAGGAATGTGATGTTCTGGCCATTGATTGATACAACAGATGCACCAATGTGCTGTGTAATACCACCTGCCTCACGGTCTGTAACACGTGTCTGTCTGATGGCATCAAGCAGTGATGTCTTACCATGATCTACGTGACCCATTACGCAGACTACAGGTGGACGAGGAACCATCTTGCTCTCATCCTCTTCATCCTCCTTGAGAAGCTCTGCAATCACATCGACCTTCTCCTCTTCCTCACATATGAAATTGAACTCTAAAGCAATCTCCTCAGCGGCTGCAAAATCAACTTCAGAGTTAACTGTTACCATCTCGCCCTTCATGAAAAGCTTCTTTACAATGGCTGAAGGCTGAACCTTCATCTTATCAGCTAAATCCCTTATTGTAATCTTCTCCGGAAGAGAAATTGTCTTAATCTCGTTCTCATCCTCTTTTGGCTGTGCCTTCGGCTGCTGTGGCTTTTTCTTACCGCCGTGCTTCTCGAGATTGATGTAATTCTCCTGCTTCTTTCCGAGCTTATCCTGCTTCTGGCTCTGATTGTGATTATGCTTATTCTTTCTATCGTTGCCTCTGTCGCGGCTCTCCTTTCCTCTTACATCATCAGGAGCTGCAACTGCAACTGTTTCTTTTCTGAAACGATTTCTGTCATCACCTCTGCTGCCTGTTCTATCGTTATTTCTATCATTGCTCCTGCTTCTGTCATTGCTTCTGCTTCTATCATTATTTCTGTCAAAGCTTCTGCCACCCTCTGCAGGACGTCTGGCGTCATTTCTGAAGCCTCGGTTATTGTCTCTATTATTGTCTCTGTCTGTTATCTCGGTTATTGTTGTCGCGTATTGTTTGTTCTTCTATCGCTGTTTCTGTCCGTATTTCTGCTTCTGTCGGTCATTTCTGTCAGTGTTTCTGTTGTTGATTCTGTCGCCATTGTCCTGACGTCTGTCGCTTCTTCTATCAGCGTCAGCCTGACGTGCCGGACGCGAATTGGTTACCTTCATATCTGCATACGGATCCGCTGTACGCTCACTTATAGGGCGCATAGCTCTCTCTCCGACAGGTCTTGGCTTAATAATGCTGTGCTGCTCAGGACGTGATGACTGATTATCGCGTCTGCCATTGCCATTTCTGCGCTGCGAACTGTTATTTCCATTATTTCCGCTGCCGTTTCCACCATTTGTTTTCCTACCCTGCTTACTGTACTGGGCATTGAAAACTGCTGTGATGCTTGCCTTTTTCTTTGGTCTGTCGGCTGCCTTAGCCTCATCCTTTTTAGGTTCTTCCTTTTTAGGTTCTTCCTTCTTAGGTGCATCTTTTTTTACTTCTGTTTTCGCGTACTTCTTTCGTACAATTTGCTGTGCCTCATCCTCAAGACCGCTCTGCACATTTTTGACAGCAAACTGTGTGCCGTTTAATGTGTCTATGACTTCCTGCGACTTTATATTTAATTCTTTTGCAAGTTCATGAACTCTCATTTTTGCCATATATCTATTTTCCTCCATTATTCAGTTTTATTCGACTGCAGCTTTTTTATCACTGCATTTGCAAGGTTTTCATCCGTTACTGCAAGGGAAGCGCGAAACTCTTTGCCTATTGCATTCCCTAACCCCACCTTGTCACTATAAAAATAAATCGGAACCTCATAGAAAGCAGTCATATCCGAAAAATGCTTCTTTGTGTTGTCTGATGAATCATCTGCAACTATCACTAAAAATGCCTTTCCTGTCTTTACAGCTTTCTCTGTAGAAAACTCTCCGCTAACCACATTGCCTGACTTTGCTGCTAATCCCAGCATAGAAAGTACTCTATCTGTCAATTTGGTTCATCTCCTTTTCAAGCTCCTCATATACCTGTTCTGATACACTAACACCAAGGGAACGCTCAAGTGCCTTTGTCTTTTTAGCCTTTTTTAAAGCATTCAAGGCTCTTACATATATAAGCTCCCCTGCCGTTTTTCTTGCCGGTGTCATCGAGAATTATGTCGCCCTCCGCAGTCTTTACCACGCGAATAAGTGACTTCTTTTCCTTCATCTCCTGACAGCCTACGCATTTGCGCATTGGAATCTTTTTATTTGCCATTACTGCTCATCACCACTATCTGCCGCATCATTTTCTGTACCTGCTGCTTCGTTCTCGTCAGCCTCTGTATCAAAAGCCTCTGCCTGTACATCTGCCTGTTCTGTATCAGCTAATCTCTCGTTCTCAGCAAGCTCATCATCCGAATAATCATAATCGTCATCATAATCATCCTCTTCATAGTCATTCTCATAATCCATGAAGTCCCCTGACTCTCTAGCCTGTGTCTCGCTCTTGATATCAATCTTGAAGCCTGTAAGTCTTGCTGCAAGTCTTGCATTCTGTCCTTCCTTACCGATTGCAAGCGAAAGCTGATAATCCGGAACAACAACCTTTGCTGATTTCTCATCTGCATCTGCGATAACAGAGATAACCTTTGCAGGGCTAAGTGCGTTCTGGATAAGTATTGCCGGATTCTCATCCCATGTGATGATATCGATTTTCTCACCGCGAAGCTCATTTACGATAGCATTTACTCTGGCACCATTCATACCTACACATGCTCCTACAGGGTCTACGTTTGGATCATTTGACCATACTGCAATCTTTGTTCTGCTTCCGGCCTCACGTGAAATAGCCTTTATCTCAACTATGCCCTCTTTAACCTCTGTAACCTCTGACTCGAAAAGTCTCTTCACAAGCTCAGGGTGTGTTCTTGAAACAAGAATCTTTGGTCCCTTTGATGTGGACTTAACCTCAAGAATATATACCTTGATACGCTCTGTAGGCTTGAATACCTCACCCTTTATCTGCTCACTCTCAGTCAAAAGTGCATCTGCCTTACCTAAGTTGATGCTGACATTCTTTCCGATGTATCTTTGAACAACACCTGTCACAACATCCTTTTCCTTGCTGTTGTACTCGTCAAATATTACCTTTCTCTCCTCCTCGCGGATTTTCTGAAGGATAACATTCTTTGCGTTCTGTGTAGCAATACGTCCGAATTCCTTTGACTTAACCTCAACTCTCACGATATCTCCAAGCTGATAGTTACCGTTTACCTTGTGCGCATCTGCTAAGGAAATCTCCTCAACCGGATCCTCAACCGTATCTACAACCGTCTTCTCCTGGTAGCATGAGAAAGCACATGTCTCAGGATCTATTTCTACCTTTACATTGTCTGATTTACCAAAATGGTTCTTGCAGGCAGTCACAAGAGAGTTCTCAATTGCCTCAAGTAAAGTTTCTTTACTGATGTTTTTCTCCTGCTCTAATATATTTAACGCTTCTAATAACTCATTGCTCATTATTTTTTCCTCCTATTTGTGTTATCGTGCGCTTTAATTAAAAATCCAATGCCTGACGTATAAGCGCAATGTCACTCTTATTAAATGTAGTCTCATTGCCGTCTTCATCGGTTATTGTCACTGTATCCTTATCATAGGCTTTAAGCAGACCATAAAATTCCTTTGATTTGTTGATAGCCCTGTATGTGCGAATCTCTATCTCCTTATTCATATTGCGCACATAGTCCTTTTCCTTCTTGAGAGGTCTTCCAAGCCCCGGCGAGCTGACCTCGAAGGTGTACGAATCAGGAATATAGTCCTCTCTGTCGAGAATCTCATTCATCTGCCTTGCAACCACTTCACAGTCATCAACAGTTATGCCACCCTCCTTATCGATATATGCTCTCAGGTAGTTCATGCCGCCTTCCTTAACATACTCGACATCAACAAGCTCAAAATTCATGCTGTCAAGAATTGGTTGTATAAAGCTCTCTGTCTTTGCCTCATATACACTTGCCTTTGACATTTTATCACCTCTCTTTTGATTATATGGCTGTAACTATTCACAATTGCTGTGAATAGCTGCCTGATGTTTATAAACGTGAATTGAGAGAGGACTTTTGCCCTCTCTCAATCTAGTCAACGTTGTTATCATAGGTATAATAGCACTATCAGAAAAAAAATACAAGTTTTTTAAAAAAGTTACTTGCTTTTTTGTAAACTCCATGATAGTATAATACACGGTTCGTTGGTCAAGCGGTTAAGACGCCGCCCTCTCACGGCGGAAACACGGGTTCGATTCCCGTACGGACTGCTCACTGATATTTATTTAATTAAATACAGCCCAACCCGAAAGCATCGCATTTATGCGTATGTTTTTTTTATTGTTGTTGACACCGGACGCACCCGTAGCACCAAAATGCACCTTGCATGCGCTAACGCTACGCTGTCAAGATACTGTACGAATTATGCTTTTCAGGCTCACTTTGCTTGACGAAAACGTCGAAACGCGCCGTCCATGGCGCGGTTCTCCTTGACTTGCCTTCCATGGCAAGTCATTTCTGTGTTTCATAGGCATAATTCTACAGTATCTAAACAGCTTCGCTAGTCGCTTATGCAAGGTGCATTTTGGTGCTACGGGTGCGTCCGGTGTCTATCCACGCTATGATAAATATTTCCGTCTTAAAGTAAAATTGCCTTGGGGCATTCCGTTTACCACAGAATGCTCCAAGGCATAAATATTTTAAGTATAAGCCTGAATTAAAAATTAATCATAATTAATCATCATATCCGTTAGGATTGTTCTTCTGCCATCTCCATGAGTCGGCACACATCTCCTTAATACCATACTGTGCTTCCCAGCCGAGCTCTCTCTTGGCTTTTGATGGGTCACAGTAGCATGTAGCAATATCGCCAGGTCTTCTAGGCTTTATTGTATAAGGAATCTTAACACCTGTTGCAGCCTCGAAATTCTTTACGATATCAAGCACGCTGTAGCCATGTCCTGTTCCAAGATTGTAGATGCAAAGACCTGCATTCTCCTCAATTTTCTTTAAAGCTTTGACATGTCCAACCGCAAGGTCAACTACATGGATGTAATCTCTCACACCTGTTCCGTCAGGAGTATCATAGTCATCTCCGAATACTCCAAGCTCTTTTAGCTTGCCTACTGCCACCTGTGTGATGTAAGGCATGAGGTTGTTTGGAATACCGTTTGGATTCTCACCCATTGTACCACTCTTATGAGCTCCGATTGGATTGAAGTAACGAAGAAGAATAACGTTCCACTCATTATCTGCCTTATAGATGTCCATAAGTATCTGCTCAAGCATAGACTTTGTCCAGCCATATGGGTTTGTACACTGTCCCTTTGGACACTCCTCTGTGATAGGAATCTGTGCAGGATCTCCGTATACTGTAGCTGATGAAGAGAAAATGATGCTCTTGCAGCCATTCTGTCTCATCACATCAACAAGTGTAAGTGTTCCTGCAATATTATTGTTATAGTACTCCCAAGGCTTTGCCACAGACTCTCCTACTGCTTTGAGTCCTGCAAAGTGAATACAGCTATCTATCTTTTCTTCCTTAAAAATCTTATTTAAGATGTCTCTGTCAAGGATATCTCCCTTATAGAACTTTACTTCTTTGCCTGTAAGAGCCTTAACTCTGTCAAGTGACTTCTCAGAAGAATTTGAAAGATTGTCAAGTACTACAACATCGTAGCCTGCATCAAGAAGCTCCACACATGTGTGGCTTCCGATATATCCGGCTCCACCAGTAACTAAAATTGCCATAATAAATATCTCCTTTTCATTTTTGTTAAATTTATTGTAGCGCATTTGCTCATTTTTGTATAGAATAAAATGTAGAAGAAATATGTAAAAATGTTGTAAAGGTAGGCAATATGAACAATAAATATAAAAAACTCCTATATCGTAAAAGAAAAAGAACTTGTATCTCTGTCAGTATATAATGTAGGCTTCCAGAGCTGTGATAGCCTGTATCAGTGGGGTCCCGGTATCAGAGACCATTATCTGATTCACTATATCATAAGCGGTAAAGGCCGCTACACTGTAAATGGCAGTGTTCACACATTAACTCCCGGTGATGCGTTTCTCGTATATCCAAATACCGAAGTGATTTATCAGGCTGATGCGCAAGATCCTTGGGAATATACCTGGGTAGGCTTTACCGGCAGCGATGCTGCAACCATTTTAAGAGCCACTGATTTCACAAAAGCGCATCCATACATACACAGTGTATCAAACGGAAACGAAATCAAAAGACAGCTCATGCATATATACGACGCCAGAGGCACAGAATTTGAAAATGCACTCGAAATGACCGGGCGACTCTACACCACCCTCGCTCTTTTTGTCAGTGCCGCCACATCAAAGCCGCCGCAAAACAGTGCAAACTCCTATGTACAAAAGGGCATCGAATACATCTCCGCCAACTATTCATACCCTATCACCGTTGAGGATATTGCATCATATATAGGCTTAAGCCGAAGTCACCTGTTCCGTTCCTTCCAGAGCATCCTCGGTGTATCGCCAAAGGAATATCTGACCGATTTCAGAATCAAACAGGCATGCTATCTGCTTAAACACTCCTCATTGTCCATCACAGCAATTGCAGGCTCTATAGGGTTTGATAACAGCCTTTATTTTTCAAAGACCTTTCATAAAATAAAAGGCCTTTCGCCTAAGGAGTATCGCAGTAAATACAAAAAAGCTCAAGAATAAAAAAAAGCTGCCGGGCTTCACATGAAGCCCGGCAGCTTTTTCATATATCTCTTTATGCTAAACTAAGCAAGCTTAGATTTAGCAACCTCTACTAATTTAGCAAATCCTGCTGCATCTGTAACAGCCATATCAGCTAATACCTTACGGTTAAGGTCAACGTTTGCTAACTTTAAGCCGTGCATGAACTGGCTGTATGAAAGTCCGTTGAGACGAGCTGCTGCGTTGATACGAGCAATCCATAACTGACGGAACTGTCTCTTTCTCTCTTTACGTCCAGCGTATGAGCTTGTAAGTGCTCTCATAACTGACTGCTTTGCTACTCTATACTGCTTAGATCTAGCGCCTCTATAACCCTTTGCTAACTTTAATGTTCTGTTATGTCTTTTCTTAGCGCCTAAACCGCCTTTAACTCTTGCCATTTGTTGATTCCTCCTTAACTAATACTACCGATTACATGTATGGTAAAATCTTCTTCATATTCTTAACATTTGTCTCATCTGTCATTGTTGCTTTTCTGAGATTTCTCTTTGTCTTTGTTGTTTTCTTAGTTAAGATATGTCTCTTGTAGGCTTTATTTCTTTTTAACTTTCCTGTTCCTGTAACTTTGAAACGTTTTGCAGCTGCTCTGCTTGTTTTCATTTTTGGCATTGTGTGTTCCTCCTTAAATTGTTATCTCTTTTCTGCCAGCACCATACCGATGCTTCTTCCTTCAACCTTTGGTGCTTTCTCCACTACCGCTACATCTGAAAGATTCTCCGCTATATCATCAAGGATATGTTTGCTTGCATTCATATGAGCCATCTCACGTCCTCTGAATCTGAGTGTGATCTTTACCTTATTTCCTTTTGCAAGAAATTTCTTTGCAGCATTCATCTTGGTATTCAAGTCGTTAGCCTCAATGTTAGGTGAGAGACGAATCTCTTTCAATTCAACGGTCTTCTGCTTTTTCTTTGCATCCTTTTCCTTACGGGCCTGCTCATAACGATACTTACCATAATCAATCACCTTACATACAGGTGGCTTCGCATTTGGTGCAATCTTTACTAAATCAAGTCCTGCCTCGTCTGCAATCTTTTGAGCTTCTCTTGAAGAAACGATTCCTAACTGCTCTCCATCTGCTCCAATCAGTCGAACTTCTCTGTCTCTGATCTGTTCATTAATCATTAATTCGCTAATGGTCTTGTACCTCCATAAAAAAATAGTGGATAGGCAGACTATCCACTATACAATCTTCAACACAAATGTTTGAAAATATTAACACTAAGTCGCGCGATTGCGCTTAGGTGAGAGTGGATACTCTACTTTGTTTTCATACAACTACTAGAATATATCACAGACAATTCCTGTTGTCAACACTTTTATCTGAATTTCCGGTATTTGAAGAATGAACAGATAACTGCCACTACTCCTCAAGTGTGTAATCACCATAAGGCATTGCTCCAACCGAATCATCGACCTTTGCACTGCCATCTGCAGAAGAAAACCACAGTCCGTCATACGCACCGCCGCCGTTTGTGTTCTTTGAGTGTGCGTTCCAGCTGCTCTCTGAGCTGAAATAGCCGTTCTCATCAGTTTTGATGATATAGCTCTCTCCTGTGCCCTTGCATGTAACCCTGAATGGAATATCGCTCATACGGTTCTGATTGTCTGTGTCAATCTTTGTGAGCTTGAAGTCACCACGCTTGATTTTGTCGCTTACCTTAAAGGTGTTGCCGCCTTTTAAAGAAGCAAGATTGCCGTTCTGTGTAATCTGGGCTACATATTTGCCTGTAATCTTCTCACCTACTCCGCCTACCTGAAGATATGCACCTTCAAGGCTGTAGCCTTCAGGAGCTTTTGTCTCTTCGATTGAGATGGTTCCTAGTGGTAAACATACAGTTCCTGATGCATTTGTATAAAAATCATCACCAGATACTTTACAATCATTATTTAAGATAGCAACATATTGACCTGATGGACGTTTTACAGTTTTTATAACCCAAGTACGTGTGGCATTTGTCGGAAGATTGCCTGCATTGTAATAGCCTGCATAGTATTTAACAGTAAACTCAGCATTCTCAAGGCTCGCTCCGCCCTGTACCTTGTCACCGGTCTCACTGTCTACCTTATTGATGCTTATTCTTACAGGATCGTTTGTCGGTGTATCTGATACACTGAGCGCTGTATTCTGTCCGGCTGTTACGGTAAATGACTGTACCGAACTATCAAGTGCATATCCTGCCGGAGCTGTAAGCTCCTTGTAGTAGTATGTTCCGGCATTCAGTGATACAGCAGCTGCATTGCCGCCTGCATCAGTTGTCAGTGTAGTAACCTGAGCTGAACAGCCTGCATCAGAATAAATTCCGTATACAGCTCCTGCAAGTGAATAACATGAGTTTCCTGATGTGATTCCTGTGTCAGCTGATGACTTGCTTAATGAAACTGTACCTGTCGGTGTGTACTCATAACTGAGTATGTTCTGGGTTTTTGCTGTTGCAAGAACAAAGATTTTAAATGAATCCGGAACCGGCTGCCATGTAAGTTTAAATCTTGGAGCGTTTTCATTAATAAGTTCTCCGGCCGCATTAAACCCAAGTACATTCTGATATGCCCAGTTTTTAAATGAAGAATTACAACCATGCATAGCTTCGCCACCTTCATAAGAAGCTGCATCTGCAAGGATAATGTGACTTAATGCAATGTACTTGTCATCATCCATTGCACTGCCGTCATACCATGTGGCTGGAAAATTACTTGCATTAAAGCCCGGTGCTCCCCAGCAGTAATATGCTATATGTCTTAAATTTTCCGCTGCTGTCTCATCGCCAGGAGTCTTCATATAAGTTGCTACATCGTAATGTTTAGTATATGTTCCTGATTCTGGTGTCTTTTTAGACGGCTGTATGCAGTATGCATAATTGCCTCCCACAGACATCTTATGTGTCTCATAACCGGCATATTTAGCTGACTCATTTGATACCACAAGCTCAATTGAATCATCCGCCGCTTTTACAGGTATGGAACCTGTCCCGGTTGATAATGTTGGCACTGATAATATAACTGCCATTGCCAGTGCCAGCACTCTTTTAAGTTTTTTCATGCTTATTTTCTCCTTTATTTTGTGCATAAAAAAGGACCGGCCGTTATGGTCAATCCCTGTACTCTAATGCTTATGGAGGCGCCCGTTGCATGATGTTTGGACGTGATATAAGGTTTTTCATCCTGCCCTCCTGTTAAGCTGTGTTAAATTTGGCTTACAATTTGTAACAAAAAAGGAACTGCACGAGACCTCTGTACAATTCCTTTATTATCAATTATATATTACACTACCATGAAAAAGATATCTACTACCACTTACTACCACCCTATTTTGTGGCACCGCATCCGCTGCACTTCTCTCCATACACATACTCTGTATATGCTGGCTTGTCCACTACCCATACTTGGGTTGTTTCTGCATCGTGATGAATGGTTCCGACCTGTACTTGTATACAGCTGTAACTTCCATCACAAATATCTCCATGATTTATTACATTCCAATCATCAGTTCCCATATCATAACCACACTTATTACATACATTATGCCAGTCATACTGCGGCTCATCATATGCCTCTTTTACAACCTTCGTTTCATAATGGCCCTCTTCCTTGTGCTGAATTGTATTGGCCACATACTTTACCCATGTATGGGTATGAGCGGCCGGCTTATTCGCTGTGCCTGCTGAGCTGTCTGTACCTTTACTGCCTGCAGCTGATGCCGGCTTAGCTGTATCTGATTTGCCTGATGATGTGCTGCTACCGGATGACGTTTTACTTCCTGAAGAACTGCTAGTTGAAGCTGCTTTATCTTTTCCTGCTGTTTCCTGCTTTGCAGATGTGCTGTCTTTTTCTGAACTTTTTGTATCTGATGAGCTATCCTGCTGTTTTTCAGAGTCCGCTGCTGTGCCATCCGCTGTTTCTGTGTTATCCTGCGTTTCAGTAAGTGCAGTCTCTTCAGACTGCGTATCCTCTGCAAGCTCTGTAACTGCTTCAGTGTTTTCCGTATCTGCTTTTTTCGTGTTTTTGCTGTATCTGTGCTGCCACATGCTATCAACACAGCACCAAGCATAGCAGCAATAACCAAACTCAAATTTCTCTTAAACATAAGCCTGTCCCCCTTATTCTGCTTCATTAAAGTTACTATAATATTCATCCGTATTATACTGCTCAAGATCATCATAATACCATTTCATGTTTGACTCTGACACTTTATCCAGTCCTGTGATTTTTAAAACAAAATAATATTTTGCCAGCCTTGGCACAAACCACTAAGCTATTATGATCACTATCGCCAATATAAATGCTACTATCGTACTGATCAGCCATAATGCAAATCTACCTGCTTTTTTCATAATGTACCTCCATTACCATCTTCAAATTTTTTCATTGCAACTATATAAGCCAGCATACGTTTCGTGTATTCCGGACATTCTCTTTCTCCTGATATCCAATGCCTTAATGTGCCTATTGGTATCTTAAATGTATCGGAGAACTCTTTTTGTGTCATTCCAAGAGACTTAATCATGTCCTTTATTGATATCTCCTCGTCATTAGATAAATGTTCTATTACTGAACCTTCATATGTAAGATGTTTTTTTCGTTCATTTAACCCCTCCTTGTATTTATATAGTACTCCAATGGAGTACACAAATCAACACTAAAACGTTCCATTGGAGTGTTTTTGTGAATTTATCACAAAAAGTCTACGGTTCATTAATAGAAAATGCTGAGTATTTCAGATACTTAATATGTAGAGATATTTTTTTCTGTGCTGCTCATAAAAAAGAGGCATATATACCGGCTGGTATCTGCCTCCGATTAATTCTTTATGTTTTATCACAATTATATGGTAGCACATTCGTTTAACTGCTTCTACCTCCATTTACCTCCACTGACTTTCATTACAGCTTTTTATTTTTATATTAAATTCTCATTTTTGTATCAAATTAGCTTTTTTAGTACCAAAGAATCTAACAAATTAGTCAGCCGGTGTTTTAGTGTGAATTTTACAAAATCCATATTTATTGTGCAATGAGATGAACGTGCTGTAAAAAACGAAACAAAAAAAAATCATACTCTTTGCAAATCTATAAGAAAGGTAGGTATATGCTATGCATAATTTAATTCATACGCTGGTAATCAAATTTGCTATGAAATATGTCATAAGCAAGATCTTTAACTTGATCAAGACATATTTATTAAGACATTTGCACGTAATTCTGATCATTCATATACATATTGCAAAGTTCCATTTGGTTATCATCAAAGTATTTTAAGCTCTCATTGAGCTATTACATAGGCAAATGCATCAAATAGCTTGTCATTTGCCTTTGAGTTTTTCTTTCATTTATGGGACTAATTCATGTTATAACCTGTTAAACGATAACATGCGTCATTTAAACTGGAGCGCAGCTCCCGCAAGTCCCATATATGGGAGAAATATTAGATTTAATACTAATTACAGAATATATGTCCATATAAGACTTAATATAAATATGGTCACTAGTGACATAATCTCCAACCGTAGTCTTTCCCATATTGAGTATACGTGCAATCTTCTCAACCGTTCTTCCACCTCCCTTCACCTGCTTAAACTGATCCGGATATGTATCAAGCAGATATTTGATACGTTCTATCTCATGCAGTTTTTCTGCGTCAGTCTTAGGCATAAAGCCATTAGTGGCATATAGTTGGAACTCTGCCTGTACATCATCCACATTTTCCACCTTGCACGGCAGGAACTCGAATTCCTTTAATCCCTCAACCTCTACGAGATATTTACAGGCAAGTCTCCTGTGATGTCCTGCAATGATCTCATATGTATCAGTGCCAGACTTACGGACAAGTAAATCCTGCAAGACCTTACCAGCAGATTTGATCAATTCAGCAAATGCTACTATATCTTCCTCTGTCGCGCTCTTTCTGTACTGGTCTGTATTGTCTATGAGCTTGGTATAATGCAGCCATCTTGTCTCACTCCGCGGTCTGTTGTCAGTTTTTTTGACATCGGTTCCTTTGAATACGTCTCCAAATTTAGCCATTGCAGCCACCTCCTACAGAAGCACTCAGTATTTCATATGCCAGTTCCATATAGTCATTTGCTACCGCATTCTTGCTATGGTGTTTTAACATAGGCTTATACATGATGAGTGCATCATCTACTGCCGATGAGGCACTTACACAGGTATTTAAGAATGGATAATCATGCTTTCCTATTAAATCCTCGTATATCTTCCTCTGTGCCCTTCTGTTAGATCTAACCATTGTTGCAAATACATTCCACTCAATCTGATCACAACCAAATTCACTTATTTTTTCCTGTACAACTGATAAGTTATCTCGACAGAATTTGTTCAGGCATACCGGGGTAAGTACCATGTCTGCTGCATAAATACAAGTCATTGTCAGTTGCTCAAAAGCTGGTCTTGTATCCATTAAGCAGATATCATATCTATCGGAAATGATATCCAATGCGTTCTTTAATATATCAGCCTTGCTGACATCGTCCTCCATTAGATCAGTATTTCCCGGCATAATATCTATGTCCTTATATTTAGTCCGGTAAATGCATTTTTTTACATTTTGGGATTGCATATATACATTCCTTATTGATTTTTCTGTTTTCTTGCTGAGAAAAAATGGTGTTGTATTTGCCTGTGGATCAGCATCCACAACAAGAACCTTTTTTCTAAGCTGCATAAATGAATATGCAAGATTAACTGTTGTAGTAGTCTTTCCGACTCCGCCTTTTAAGTTACTAATTACTATTTTTTTCATCATAAAACCTCTTTTCCGCATCATCTGATGCTGTATATTATATTTTGCTGTTCTCACAGCTATAAAACCTTTTTTGCCTGTACTAATTTTCCGTTTATGTAATGTTTTTGGTAGTCATGACCATTAAATCCTACATAAACATCATTTTTGCATGTATCTTTATTATAAATTTTGATCCAGTTACCAGTCTGCTGACTCGATAATTCTATATGTTCCAATTCAAGCCATTCAATCCCTACCAACTTTGAGTACAACATTGCATCCATATCCGGCAACATATACCCAAGACCTTTAACACGGCTATATAATTTCTCCCTGCCTATGTATTTAGCCAAATAATTCACGCTCCATAGCTTCTAATTTCTCTAGGATTTGGATTGGTGAAGGTGCCCCTTCGAGTACTCCATTGATATAATGATTAACGTATTTGTGTCCATCATAGCCTACATACAAGTCTGTTTTCTTTTCATTTTTATATGTAATCATCAACCAATCTCCACCACTTTGACATGTTATATGTATGTAACGATCATCAAGCCATTCTGTACCTTCATACTTTGTATAAATCATGTCTATTCAATTTTGGTAACTGATGATTTTCAGTTTTAAGTCTTTTACAGATTTCTCTTTGTCCTATGTATTTGCCCATGATATACACCTCTCAAGCTAACATACCAACGATTAGTACATATACTTACCATTACTATCAAAATCGGCATCATCTATTTCGATTTTTCTCCATTACTGTCTCTTTCAAATGTTTGATAGTATGCCTGTCCTGTCCTGCTCATAATCAATTCCCACAGCTCTTTGTCTGTTAAGTCTGGCTGCTGTTCTATGAATGCTTGTAACTTGTCATAATCCAAGTCTCCATCTTCATTCTGAAATTCCACATCATCCTCAGTTTTTCCATACTTTTCAAGAACAGCATGATCATACACAGAGTATTCATAAGAATTTATTATCTCTTTTTCAAGATCCGGTTCTTTAAATAGCTCTAAGAAACTCGCTGCTTCTGTTTTGCTTTTCCATATTCCATCTGTTGATCTTCCTCTCCAATAAATAGTACCCATAGTTTTTCTCCTTTGGTTTCAAATGCCGAGTTTTAAGCTTTTGGCACATAAACTGTCGATGTATTGCCCAGCTAATAATATTTTGCTAAAATATGTATATAGGGTTGGGGACTGAGCTATCTACTATCAATTAGTTCTACACCAGCTATTTTTAGTTTAGTTATGTTCCTTATCTTTAAATTAAAAAAAGCGGTAGAGTTAAATCTTTTTAACTCTACCGCAAGCGGTATGTAATGCATAAGGATTAACTCTTTATGCATTTATTTTATTACTTTACAGAATTTCCGGTATTTAATATTACAATCATTTTCTATTCAGAACCATTTATTAATATGTACCAAGAATCTTAAGGGCAATTGCCTCTTCCCTTATGCCTCTTAGAGCATTCTGCACTGCCGTATCCGTAAAACGTCCCTCAAAATCGACAAAGAATCTGTACTCCCAGGCCTTATCGGATATCGGCCGCGACTGGATATTTAACATATTGATTCCATTGTATATAAAGTGGGCGAGCATATGATACAGTGCACCACTCTTGTGAGGAGTCTCAAAGCAAATGCTTATCCTGTCTGCATCCCTGCGGCATACCCTTTTAGCCGACACAATTATAAACCTTGTTGCATGTTTTTATTGTTCTGTATGCGGCTCTCCAGCACCTGAAGACCATATATATCAGCTGAGATATGACTCGCTATGCCGGCCTGTGTGATATCTCCGTCATCCTTTACCTTCTTTGCTGAAAAAGCTGTATTCCTGACAGCTACCTGATTGATATCCTTATGCTCATCAAAAAAGTCCGAGCACTGCATAAGTGCCTGTGGATGCGAGTACACTGTTCTGATATCAGAAAGCTTTGCGCCCGGAAGTCCCATCAGACTGTGGTCAATTCGGATAATCTGCTCGCCAACTATGTAATTGTCGTACTCAACAAGCAGATCATAGTTTTCCGATACGATACCGGCTGATGAATTTTCTATAGGAAGCACCGCATAATCAGCCTTTCGCACTTGATATCCTCCATGGCATCCTTCCATGTATCCACATTGTAGCCATTGCAGTTCTCGCCAAAGTATGTCTTCATGGCAAGCTGTGAGTATGCGCCCTCGACTCCCTGAAATACAATCCTTGCATTGGAAAAATCAAGGCTTTCCACCTCTGTAAAGTCCTCCTTCTCCACTATGCCGTGCTCAGTCATAAGCTGATACTGCTTCTTTCTGCTGGTCGACATAATCTGCTCAAAGAGCTCAACTATACCGTGCTTTAAAAACTCATCCTCTGCAAGAGACGATAATTTTTCAAGCTTTTCATCCTCTCTTGCCTTATCAAAGACCTTTTTGCCGGTAGTTATCTTATACTCGGCAACGTGCTTTGAGATTTCCATTCTTTCCTTATATAATCTGACTATTTCACTGTCTATCTCATCGATAGACTCTCTTAATTTCATTAAATCTTCCATCATTGTCTCCTAAAAAAGATATAATAAAATATTATTACAAATTTTATAGAAAGGCAAGTAATCCTTGAAAGATTTATCATATATAGATATAATTTAGTTAATATCTAAGCATAAATATCAAATACCCTCGGGAGAATTACATAGAAAAAATATCTAAAAATAATTATTCCACTAATTTTAATATGCATCACAGGCCTTGTTATATACCATTTTGTATCAAAGGTAAAGCTTAATTCATCCTATGTAAATGGCAATACTGCAGGTAATCTGTACAATGCCGGACTCTTCTGTGAAAGTGACGGTGAAGTATTTTTCTCAAATACAAACGACAACGGCAGGCTGTATGCCATGAACTTAGACGGCAGCAATATACATAAACTGAGCAATGACACAGCCATGTACATAAACGCAGATAAAAACTATGTCTATTACGTAAGAAACAACAATCAGAAAAATCACAAGTCAGACCTTCTTTTCATATGACAGGAACAGTCTCTGCCGTATAAAAAGAAATGGCCACGGCTCCACCGTACTGGATCCTGACCCATGCATCTATGCATCCCTGATAGGTAACTACATATATTATCTGCACTATGACACACAAAACAGCTACCTCTCTATACCGTATCAGAATAGATGGAGAAGAAAAAAAGAAATAAAAAGTCACTATCTGTTTACCTGCAACACATCAGACCGGTATTTTTATTATAATAATCCAAAAAACGGACAGCTATACAGATATGACACTGCTTCACAGAGTGAAGCCTTATTCTACGACTGCAACTGCTACAAGCCGGTTGTGCTGGATGACACAAATGTATACTACATGGATGTAAATCGTGACAATGCGATTGTCCATGTCAATATCAACAATCCAAATCCTGTAGTTTTAACGGAGGCCAATATTGAGCATTACAATGTATATGGCAGTCTGATATTCTATCAGCGCGGTGGTGATAATCCGGCACTGTGTGTTGTAAAAAATGACGGCACCGGCTTTAAAGAGCTTGCTAAGGGTGAGTTTTGCAACATAAACGTAACATCACAGTATGTGTATTTCACAGATTTTGTCTCGAACAAAGAGTACTGTACATCCACACAGAATCCGGATACAATAAAGGCTTTACAGCCATAACAGATAATTTCATTAAAAAGAACACGCATGATTAATCAACTCATGCGTGTTTTTTATAATTCATATAAAATTCAAATCTTGATCTGTATATATCACTGCACTTTCCGGTATTCTGGTCTATCGCAATAACAGAAAGCACATTATTTCCCTCAGGAACAGGTATTGGAGCTGTATACTCTGTTGATGCAGCACTCGGATCTGACGAATCCCAGGTATAGTATACCTTGCAATTTTCAGGTACTGTGATTGTAATGTCTGTCTGTGCACCAAATGTACCTCCGTCAGGGTCTATCTCCGGTGCATCCGGTGCCTCAAACTCGATTTCATACTTGGCAGATGCCACCTCGCTTTTGATTCCTCTGTCATCAACCGCAACAGCTGTTATCTCATATGTACCTTCCTTGTCCAGGGTGATCGGGCTATAATATCTTTCTCCTCTGGTCAAAGGATCATCCGAATCATATGAATAGTATATTTGGTATCGCTGTCTGCATCTATAGAAAGCTCAATAGTCTCTCCATACTTGCCACTGCTCTTGCTAAACTGCGGTTTAGATACAGTATAATCCGCAAAAAGCTTTAAAACAGATGCATCCTTAGCACTCTCACGCAGCGCAACAATTGCATCATAATCCTTTTTGATTCATAAATCGAGATAAGCTGCTTATAAGCCTCTTTGCTCTTTGGATCAATATTGATAATTTCCTGATACAGCACAAGAGCGGCATCATAATCCTTCTTCGACATATATATATCAGCCAAAGCAAATCTGACATCTGTATTATCCGAATCAATCGACAAAGCCTTCTCATAATAAGAAACCGCGGAATTTATATTTCCCGCCGAATAAGCTGCCTTTGCCTGCTTCACCTGATAATCAAATGAATTGTCATGTGATCTGCTTACATTACGTGTAATAGCTGCAATAAGTATTACAATTGCTACAGCGCACACTACAGCTGATATAATAATTATCTTCTTCTGCTGCGCTCTCTCCCTCCACAGTGACAAAGCCAAATCCCCTTTGATGCGCTGTGAATACGCCGACTGTCTTTTTAATTTCCGACTTTGAGTATTTCCCGCGCTTTGAGAGTCGTGCACCATTTGCAGGGCTTATTCACAGCACATGCATACTTGGCGCTGCATACAAGAAGCCTGCGGATTTTGGCAAGAGCTATCAGGAAGCGAAAAATCTTATCCCCAAAAAGGATATTTTAC
>ENA-OQJE01000111-OQJE01000111.1-human-gut-metagenome-genome-assembly--contig:-NODE-111-length-18210-cov-3.344246_pt1 | contig 18210 bp, 20 predicted proteins | sample MGYA00242594_ERZ504760 | MGnify/ENA primary metagenome ERZ504760 (study PRJEB26092, sample SAMD00036358) | human gut metagenome | host: Homo sapiens | study: EMG produced TPA metagenomics assembly of...
GGGCGCCCCCGTCCGCCGCGCCCGTATAAAGGAAGCTACGGTCTTCGGCCTGCCCCCCGTACCCGTCTTCTGCGCCGTGCTCGCTTTAGGGCTTATCCTGCGCTTTATTCTGGGCTACAACATCAACGGGTTCGAGGCCGACATCTCCTGCTTTAAAGCGTGGGCCGCCTATACGCACGATTACGGCTTTAATAACATGTATTACCGGGACTTCTTCCTCGATTATCCCCCCGGCTATCTCTACGTGCTCTACATCATCGAGGCGTTCCGCCGCCTGTTCGGTGTCGATCAATACGCGCAGAGCTATACGCTCATGATAAAGCTCGCGCCATTTTTGTCGGCTCTAACTTTTTTTATAAAAAACAATATCTTAAACACTTAGACTTTTATTTTTGTATCTTTGTTCTTACTCAGACAAGTCACCCAAAGCAATGAGAGCAAATTGTTGGCATCCAATTGGGCCCTGATTATAGGGCTATTTTTAAAACTGTGACGACCGGATACGAAAAAAACCCGTCAAACTATATGTTTAACGGGTTTTTATTTCATTTTAGATTGAAAATTGTTGGACTACCAAGATTCGAACTTGGACAAACAGAACCAAAACCTGTTGTGCTACCATTACACCATAGTCCAATCATTATGTGCTTTCCTTGGAAAGCGGTGCAAAGATACGTTTTTCCTGCAATATAGTCCAAATATTTTCGCACTTTTTTTTGCAATAAAGTGCAAATGCTTAACTTTGCGTACAAACTAAAAGAAATAAATACATGAAAAAACTTCTAACTTGCCTTGCTTTAAGCCTTGTTGCAGCAAGCAGTTATGCAGCTACACCTTTATGGCTGCGTGACGTGCAAATTTCCCCCGACGGCACGGAAATTGCATTCTGTTATAAAGGAGATATCTATAAAGTACCCTCCAACGGAGGAACTGCCACCCAACTCACTACGCAAGCCTCATATGAGTGTAACCCCATCTGGTCACCGGATAGTAAACAAATTGCCTTCGCCAGTGACCGCAATGGTAATTTCGACCTGTTTGTCATGTCGGCCGATGGCGGAGCAGCCCGGCGTCTTACCACCCATTCGGCTTCCGAAATACCGTCAACCTTCACCACCGACGGCAACTATATCCTGTTCTCGGCCTCCATCCAAGACCCTGCCAACAGTGCCTTGTTCCCTACCTCAGCTATGACAGAACTATACAAAGTCCCTGTAACCGGCGGACGTACCGAACAGGTGCTGGGTACTCCCGCAGAAATGGTCTGCTTTGACAAATCAGGAAAAACATTTCTCTACCAAGACCGCAAAGGTTTTGAAGACGAATGGCGCAAACACCACACCTCGTCCATCACCCGTGACGTATGGTTATATAATTCGGAAAACGGCAAGCATACCAACCTGACCGCCCATGCAGGCGAAGACCGTAACCCTGTATTTGCATCCGACGGACAAACCGTTTATTTCCTGAGCGAACGAAACGGCGGTACATTCAACGTATATTCCTTTCCAATAAGTAGTCCTCAATCATTGGAAACGGTCACCAACTTCAAGACTCATCCGGTCCGCTTCCTGTCAATGGGTAGCAACGGCACTCTCTGTTATACGTATGATGGAGAAATATACACTCAAAAACAAGGAGATAAACCGCAGAAAGTCAAGATCGATATCACCCGTGATGACCAAAATACAATAGCGGATCTGAATTTCAGTAATGGAGCGACCTCAGCTACCGTATCACCGGACGGCAAACAAATTGCTTTCATTGTACGAGGTGAAGTATTCGTCACTTCTGCCGATTATAATACTACCAAGCAAATCACACATACCCCTGCCCGTGAAGCAGGACTTACTTTCTCACCGGACAACCGTACTTTAGCGTACGCCAGTGAACGCAACGGAAACTGGGAACTTTACATGGCCAAGATTGCACGTAAGGAGGAAGCTAACTTCCCCAATGCGACTACCATTGAAGAAGAAGTACTCCTGCCTTCGGACAAGACAGAACGTACCTATCCGCAATTCTCGCCGGACGGGAAGGAACTAGCCTTTATAGAAGACCGTAACCGGTTGATGGTGCTTAATCTGGAAACCAAAAAGGTACGTCAGGTCACTGACGGCGCCACCTGGTTCAGCACCGGCGGTGGCTTTGACTATTCATGGTCACCGGATGGCAAATGGTTCACATTGGAATTTATCGGAAACCGGCATGATCCATATTCCGATATAGGTATGGTGAATGCACAAGGAGGAAAAATTATCAATCTGACCAATAGCGGCTATACCAGTGGCTCCCCCCGCTGGGTACTGGATGGTAATGCCATTTTATTCATTACCGAACGTTATGGTATGCGTGCCCATGCTTCATGGGGATCACTAAACGATGTGATGCTGGTATTTATGAACCAAGATGCGTATGACAAGTTCCGCCTGAGCAAAGAAGATTACGAATTGCAAAAAGAACTGGAAAAAGAACAAAAGAACACAACCGAAACCAAGAAAAACGGTAAAAAGAAAGGTGATAACAAAGAAAAATCCGAAGAGAAGAAAGAGGAAAAAGTAAAGGACATCGTGGTGGAACTGAACAACATCGAGGACCGCATCGTACGCCTTACTCCCAACTCTTCCGATTTGGGGAGCGCCATTATCACAAAAGACGGTGAAACCTTATATTACCTCTCTGCCTTCGAAGGCGGCTATGACCTGTGGAAAATGAATCTGCGCAAGAAAGACACCAAGTTACTCCATAAAATGGATGCCGGATGGGCCAACATGGGAATGGACAAGGATGGAAAGAACTTATTCTTGCTAGGTAGCAACACGATGCAGAAAATGGGTACTAATTCTGAAAGCTTGAAACCCATCAGCTATCAAGCCCACGTGAAGATGGACCTCGCAGCCGAACGTGACTATATGTTCAACCACGTATACAAACAAGAACAAAAACGCTTCTACAACCTGAACATGCACGGAATAGACTGGGATACTATGACCAAAGCCTATCGCAAGTTCCTGCCGCATATCAATAATAATTATGACTTTGCGGAGTTGTTGAGCGAATATCTGGGCGAACTGAACGTTTCACACACAGGAGGACGTTACCGTCCGCGCCTGAAAGGAGATGCCACCGCTACCTTAGGATTATTGTATGACTGGAATCATAATGGCAAAGGCCTGTTGATTTCTGAGGTAGTGGAAAAAGGCCCCTTCGACCACGCCCGTTCCAAAGTGAAAGCCGGAGATATCATTGAAAAGATCGACGGTCAGGAAATCACTCCCGAAAGCGATTACTCTATTCTGTTGAACGGTAAAGCCAGAAAGAAAACACTGGTTACGCTTTATAACCCGCAGACCAAAGAACGTTGGGAAGAAGTAGTTGTTCCTATCAGCAATGGCGCTTTGAATGACTTACTTTACGCACGCTGGGTAAAACAACGGGCAGCCGATGTAGACAAATGGTCGAACGGCCGTTTGGGATACGTGCACATTGAATCCATGGGAGATGACAGCTTCCGTTCCGTTTATTCAGATATTCTGGGCAAGTACAATAACCGTGAAGGTATCGTCATCGATACCCGTTTCAATGGCGGAGGACGCCTGCACGAGGATATCGAGATTCTATTCAGCGGAAAGAAATACTTTACACAAGTAGTTCGTGGACGTGAAGCTTGCGATATGCCCAGCCGCCGTTGGAACAAACCGAGTATCATGGTGCAGTGCGAGGCTAACTACAGCAACGCACATGGCACTCCATGGGTATATAGCCATCAAAAAATAGGCAAACTGGTAGGTATGCCTGTACCGGGAACCATGACCAGCGTATCTTGGGAAACATTGCAAGATCCGACACTGGTATTCGGCATTCCTGTTATCGGCTATCGCTTGCCGGATGGAAGCTATCTGGAAAACTCACAACTGGAGCCGGATATCAAAGTGGCTAACTCACCGGAAACAGTAGTGAAAGGTGAAGATACCCAGTTGAAAGCTGCGGTAGACGAGTTGTTGAAAGAGATAGACGGGAAATAAGGAGAAAAAAGATACAAAAAACCGGAAGAAGAAAACCTATCATTTCTCCTTCCGGTTTTTATTTTTATCTATAAAAGAAATTCTCTTTTTTCTTATTTGGCAATCACCAAATAATAATTCTTCTTCCCGCGCTGAACCAGCAGGTATTTTCCGTCCAGCAGATCAGCAGTTGTAATTACCTGGTCAAAGGCATTTAATTTCTCCTTATTCAACGAAACACCACCGCCCTGTACAAGCTTACGCATTTCACCTTTTGAAGCGAAAACAGCGGCATTATCAACAAACAGGTCTACTGCTTTCACCCCTTCGGCCAATACATCCTTGGACACTTCAAACTGAGGAACACCTTCGAACACTGCCAGCAACGTGTCTTCATCCAGTTTTTTCAATGCTTCGGAAGTGGCGTTACCAAACAGAATGCCTGATGCCTCAACAGCCGCATTATAATCTTCTTCCGAATGAACCATCACAGTCACTTCCTTAGCCAGACGCTTCTGCAATACACGCAGATGCGGAGCTTCAGCATGTTCTGCTGTCAATACTTCCACTTCTTCCTGACTCAGTGACGTGAAAATCTTTATATAACGTGCGGCATCCTCGTCACTTACATTCAACCAGAACTGATAGAACTTATAAGGAGAAGTATAACGGGGGTCCAACCAAATATTACCAGATTCAGTCTTACCGAACTTACCACCATCAGCTTTTGTAATCAACGGACAAGTCAATGCAAACACTTCACCGCCATTGGTACGACGAATCAGCTCGGCCCCGGTAGTAATATTACCCCATTGGTCCGAACCACCCATCTGAAGTTTGCAGCCCTTTGTTTCATAAAGATGCAAGAAATCGTATCCCTGCAACAGCTGGTAAGTAAATTCTGTAAATGACAAACCGTCACGAGCCTCACCGTTCAAACGTTTCTGTACAGAATCCTTAGCCATCATATAATTTACGGTGATATGCTTACCTATCTCACGGGCGAAATCAAGGAAAGTAAAGTCCTTCATCCAGTCGTAATTGTTCACCAATTCGGCTTTGTTAGGAGCATCGCTCTCAAAGTCAAGGAACTTAGCCAACTGTTTCTTGATACAAGCCACATTGTGACGCAATGTTTCTTCAGTCAGCAGATTACGTTCCTGCGATTTGCCGGAAGGGTCACCAATCATACCGGTCGCACCGCCCACCAATGCCAACGGCTTGTGACCGCAACGCTGGAAATGACGCAGCATCATCACACCACACAGGTGACCGATATGCAAAGAATCAGCCGTAGGATCAATACCCAGATAAGCTGTTACTTGTTCTTTAGCCAATAACTCCTCGGTGCCCGGCATCATCGTGTGCACCATTCCACGCCATGTTAATTCTTCTACAAAATTCATCGAATGATTATCTATTTAAATGTTTGATTTATACTTTAATGCCACAAAAGTACGACTCTTTATCTGAAGAAACAACTCTTATCGCTGAAAAAAGATTTTCCGTGTGTTTTCACTTATTCTATCACACAACAAGGAGACTGCCACATCTTTCGCCTCTGCCATTTGCCCGATAACCGTGCGGATATCCAGCGGACTTTCATCTGTTTCGGCCAATAAACGCTCTAAAGGCACATTCTGCAGCACATCAGGCTGATACTTTTCCCCCAAGGAGAAATAAATGTCTTCTTGCATCAGCCGACAGGCAATATTCAAATTATTACGGAAACCGTGTACCACCCAGGGCATCTGCGGCCGATACCGCTTTTTCAACTCAATCAGCTCATTAAACGCCTTCACACAATGAATCACCAACGGCTTTCCTACTGACTCACTCAATAAAATTTGTCGGATTAGCACCTCTTTTTGCAGCAAGATATCAGCCGAAGCCAACTTATCCAGACCTGCCTCCCCTATTGCCAAAACAGATGGATGGCCAGCCGCATCCTCCAGCCGTTTCCAATCCTCCGGCTCAGTTTCCAAAACCTTCCACGGATGAATACCTATGGAATAGTAGCAGCCTTCCGCAGGCTCAAATAGTCCGGGTTCTACATTGAGAATATTTTCTCCCGGAATGCCCTCTTTATGATGTGTATGAATATCCAGCAACATAGGAACAACAGATTTTACGGAACCGGATCATAGCCCGATCCACCCCACGGATGACAACGCAATATCCGACGAACCGCCAGGTATAATCCCTTAAAAGGTCCGTGTTTTTTAATAGCCTCAATAGCGTATTCCGAACAGGTAGGTACAAAACGGCATGAAGGAGGAGTCATCGGAGAAATGTACCCCCGATAGAAATAAACGGGCAACAGCAACAGATAGGAAAGTATCTTTTTCATTCCAATCTTTCCACTATATGAAACAGCAACTTCTTCACTTTCTCCTCCACTTCTGCAGAAGAATGAATATGGTTATCCAGCCATATAAAGGCGATAATCAGTCTTTTGTTCCGGGAAGCTAGCGCATCCAGCAACAAATGCTTGTTCTTCCGATAAGCCTCACGTACCTGACGTTTCACCAAATTACGCTTTACCGCACGTTTAAACCGCTTCTTGGGCACACTAATCAGAATAGAAGCTGCCGCCATATCTTCCTCCACAGGCTCTACCGACATATACACCACACGTAGCGGAAAAGCCGGAAAAGACTTGCTTCCACCTAAAAAAAGACGCTCAATCAATGTCTTACTATTCAAACGCTCTTTTTTACCGAGTGTATATTCTACCATAATCTTCTTTCTTTTATTAAAATAAAGAAACCGAGGGTTTCGAATCACAAAGTTACAACTTTATTGATACAAAACCCCCGGTTTTGGGATATAAACTAAAAATTAATCCTTATTGCGCTCGCGGATAAACATATCCAATGCCGCAGTCATGGACGGAGCCTCTACAGTAGGAGCTTCCAAATCCAACCGCAATCCGGCATCCTTTACCGCTTTAGCAGTAGCAGGACCAAAACACCCTATCGCAATTTCCTTTTGGTCGAACTCCGGAAAATTCTTCATCAAAGAATTGATTCCTGCAGGACTGAAAAACAACAGCATATCGTAATCGAACTCTTCCTCGGGAGTAAAATCATTACTTACCGTACGATACATTACTACCTCCGTATGCTGAATTTTTATTTTTATCCAATAAAGTTTTGATCTCATCATTGTGTACATCAGACATCGGCACCAAATATTTTTCCGTATTGTGCTTTACGATAGAAGGCACCAAATCTGCGAATTTACCGGTCGCGCCGAAGAATACTTTACGCTTGCGATACTGAACATATTTCTGAATGTACAAAGCAATGGTTTCGGACGTACAGAAATATTTCATTGTTTCGGGCACAGTAACACGCAATTCTGCACACAGATTGAAGAAATGGTCAATAGCGTGCCGCGATGTAAAAATCACAGCGGTATGATCAAGAATAGAGACTTTTTGCTGTCTGAACTCTTTGGCCGACAAGCTCTCAACTTTGATGAACGGGCGGAAATCAATTTTCACACCGTACTTCTCAGCAATATCATAATATGGCGACTTTTCAGAAGTCGGCTTCGGCTGAGATACGAGGACTTTTTTTATTTCAATGTACTAAAAATTTAAAACCAAAATGTTGTTCGCTAAGATAATCCCTTTCCACAGAACAAAATCAGGGAGTATTTCAAGGGCACAAAAGTACAGAATTAAATGGAAAGCGCCATGAAATTTGTTGAAAAAGTTACTAAAGCACTTATAAAACAGCAGAATTTTAGCAATTATTATAACAAAACCGATAAAATAAGGAGCAATTTGTGGTGACAGATCGAAATACACAATCAAAAGTACAATTGGAAAAAGTAAAAATCCGGCCCCCAATTACAACATTAAAGTAAGATTCCAGCCAAATAATATTGCGTGTTTTGTTAAAGAAAATCCAATTTACAAAGCTATAAAGAATCCATTTGATGACAAAGAAAAAAACTATATAACCAATGTAAATACTTAGCAATAAATAATGAGGAACCGTACGGAAAAGGAGCAGGTCGTGATCAGAAAAATAATCGTACACGCAAAAACCGGATAATATACAGGTTTGCAATATCAGCACCAATGTATAACGCACATCAGATGCAGTAGTATCATCAAACAAACTGGCACGCTCTTTAGACAAAGCAAAATTCTTAAATTGCTGTTCAAGGTGTTTCTTGCCATGTGCCAGCACGTATGATACCAGAATAAAACAAAGAAACAACACGCTGGTCACCATCCAGTCCGAACGCAGTTGATAGGGCAACTCCATTCCTCTCATCCCGTCTTCCTTGGACGTATGACACACGTTGTGTGTCAAAGCCGTATCAACACGGCTCTGCTCTTCCGTATAAAGTTGGAGAATATACGCTATTCCGGGATGGCAGGTTTCACTCATATCGCTGCAAATTTACGTATTTCTTTGCTCCAAACAGGCGTTGTATAAAGCAAATTTATTGCTTCTTCGGCTGTTGAAGCCACCTTCCAGATCGCAACATGCTCTTTACGCATAAAATTTTCGTCCACCGCCCTTTGCAGCATTTCAAGCAAAGAGTCATAGAATCCATTGATATTCAAGATGATTATCGGATTTAGGTAAAGTCCCAGCTGCTTCCAGGTGATGATTTCAAGCAATTCCTCCAATGTGCCGCAACCTCCGGGCAATGCAATGACGCCATCGGACAAATCGGCCATCATCCGTTTGCGCTCGTGCATGGTTTCTGTCTCAATCAATCGGGTCAGCCCTGTATGGTGCCATCCCTGCTCCACCATAAAATGAGGGATTACCCCTGTCACCGTACCGCCCGCCTCCAATGTTGCATCTGAAGTAGCCGCCATCAGGCCGATACAGCCTGCCCCGTTAATCAGATTGATCTTCTTTTCAGCCAAAAGACGTCCTAATTCTTCCGCTACATCAAAATACACCTTTGCTATCTTTGTGCTGGAGGCACTATATACACATACATTCTTTATATCATTCATATAAATCCTTATGTTTTCGGGCGGATCCAATCCTCCCCTGTCAGTCAATGATGCTCATTGCCGCAGGAACGAATTGAATTCGCCCGTATACATCACCATATTCGAATCCGTTTCTTACAAACCGAACGCTTCCTTTATCTTATCCACATAATCCAACTTCTCCCAAGTGAATAGTTCCACTTCCAGCGTCTTTGCTTCATGATACATGGATTCGTATGTCTTGGTCACTACTTTCGGCTCACGTCCCATGTGACCGTAAGAAGCTGTTTCCTCATAAATAGGATTACGCAGTTTCAAACGCTCTTCAATGGCTTTCGGACGCAGATCGAACAGTTGGTCTATTTTCTTAGCAATCTCTCCGTCGCTCAGTTTCACATTGCTGCGGCCGTACGTATTTACATAGATATTGATAGGACGGGCCACACCAATGGCGTATGACACCTGCACCAGCATTTCATCGGCAACACCGGCAGCAACCATATTCTTTGCGATATGGCGTGCTGCATAAGCAGCACTGCGGTCTACCTTACTGGGGTCCTTTCCTGAGAACGCCCCACCACCGTGAGCACCTTTTCCACCGTATGTATCCACAATAATCTTACGGCCTGTCAAACCGGTATCTCCATGAGGACCGCCGATCACAAACTTACCTGTAGGGTTCACATGATAAACTATCTGGTCATTGAACAAAGCCAATACTTCTTCATTATGAATTTCGGCAATGACACGTGGCATCAGGATTTCAATCACATCCTGACGAATCTTAGCCAACATCTCTTCGTCAGCCTTCAACTGAGCTTCTTTGGAAGAATCAGCCGGAGTTACAAACTCGTCATGCTGGGTAGAAACCACAATCGTATCAATGCGTACCGGTTTGCCGTTATCATCGTATTCAATAGTAACCTGGCTCTTGGCGTCGGGACGGAGATAAGTCATCACTTTCCCTTCACGACGGATTTCGGCCAATACCATCAACAGTTTATGAGCCAAGTCCAGCGACAGCGGCATATAATTTTCCGTTTCATTGGTAGCATAACCAAACATCATTCCCTGGTCGCCTGCCCCTTGATTCATAGGGTCCTCGCGTTCCACGCCACGGTTAATGTCCGCACTTTGTTCGTGAATGGCAGAGAATACGCCGCACGAGTTTCCTTCGAACATATATTCGCTCTTGGTATAGCCGATACGGTTAATCACTTCACGTGCAATGCGCTGCAAATCTACATACGCCTTGGTTTTCACTTCTCCAGCCAGTACCACCTGTCCGGTAGTCACCAGGGTTTCGCAAGCTACTTTCGAACTGGGGTCAAACGCCAACAGTTTGTCAAGCACAGCGTCCGATATTTGATCGGCCACTTTGTCGGGGTGTCCTTCAGACACCGATTCGGATGTGAATAAATATCCCATTCTAATTTGAAAATTAAGAATTAAAAATTAAAAGTTAATTCGTTAACCACCTTGGGAAGTTATCAGAGTAGATAGATGTAAATAAGAAAGTCAATGTATTTTTTAGCATTTTTTTCTGTGGTTGCAAGCTACTCAAATCTCTCCACTGTTTTTAACGGCTGCAAAGATAAGCATTATTCCTTAACCATTCTATAAATTCCCGGTTCTTTAACATTGGAATCGTAATTATTTAGAAGAAATTAAACCTAATCTGGCCGATTTCCGTTATTTTTGCATCATGAGCAAAGAAAAGATCGCATTTATACCTAAACAATATTTTGCGGTGGTAGCCGTACTGCTGGCTATCATGATGTCCGTACTGGACGGAACCATTATGAATATCGCATTACCCACGCTGGCACACGATTTCGATGTCACCCCCGCCAATGCCATCTGGATTATTAATGCCTACCAATTGGTGATTACCATGACCTTACTATCATTTGCCTCATTAGGTGATATTTATGGTTACAGACGAATATTCCTGACCGGTATCTCCATTTTTGTGGGTGCCTCTGCGGCCTGCGCCCTCTCGGACTCTTTCTGGATGCTGACCGTTTCCCGTATCATTCAAGGTTTCGGTGCAGCCTGTGTGATGAGTGTCAATACCGCCCTTATCCGTTTAATTTACCCGCCGCAGATACTAGGACGCGGAATGGGGGTAAATGCCATGGTGGTAGCTGTTTCGGCTGCTGCAGGCCCGTCCATCGCAGGCAGTATCCTGACATTGGGAAGCTGGCATTGGTTATTCGTAATTAATATACCTTTGGGATTGGCTGCATTAGTAATCGGGCATCGGTTATTACCGCATAATCCGGCTTCAGATGTAAAACATAAGTTTGATAGAATCAGTGCAATAGCCAACGCATTGACTTTCGGCTTGTTAATTTATACCTTGGAAGGTTTTGCACACGCTGAGAACAGAAAATTCATTGCCATACAATTGGTATTGTTAATCATAATCGGCACTTATTTCATCCGTCGCCAACTGAAGGAAACAACCCCTATCCTGCCTGTAGATTTGCTGAAGATTCCTATTTTCGCTCTTTCTATCGGTACTTCCATCACTTCATTCACCGCCCAGATGCTGGCTATGGTTTCCTTACCTTTTTTTATGCAGAATATATTGGGATACAGCGCCGTAGAGATCGGTTTGTTACTTACCCCCTGGCCATTGGCTACCATCTTGACCGCACCACTTGCAGGCAGACTGGTAGAGAAAGTACATCCCGGATTGCTAGGAGGTATCGGCATGACTATCTTCGCTACCGGCCTATTCACACTCTATTTGCTTCCCACCCATCCGGCAGAATGGAATATCATCTGGCGAATGGCACTCTGTGGTATGGGCTTCGGGCTGTTCCAGACGCCCAATAATGTAACCATTGTTTCTTCCGCACCCACTAATAGAAGCGGTGGAGCCAGCGGTATGCTAGGTACGGCGCGTCTGTTAGGTCAGACTTTGGGGACCACATTGGTTGCTTTGTTGTTCCGTATATTCGCCGAAGGACATCGGGCGCAGGCTTGTTTGTTATTAGCCATATTCTTTGCCATTGCCGCAGGTGTGGTAAGCAGTATCCGTATGACACAGGCTTCTCCGGCAGGAAAGAAATAAAGCCCCGGCAAGTTGTTGAACAGAAGCATTTCCTTTCTGATAAAAACTTTCTCTTGTTTTTTATCTTTGAGAGCAAAGAAAAAAAGAATGAATTTATCTATCTTTGGAGAGAATTTAAACAATCAAAACCTGATGAATATATGAAAAAGACATTGCCCTTACTTTTTATCCTTCTTTTTGTCCCTGTCGGCACAATCACAAAATTCCTTACGGCTAATGACCTATAACATTAAAAATAGCAAACGGAATGGATGATGTATGCGACTTCCAACGCATAGCCGATGTAATCAATCATATCCACCCCGAAGTGGTAGCCTTGCAGGAACTAGACAGCATGACCCACCGCAGCGGACAAAAATACGTACTGGGCGAGATAGCCGGACGTACGCAAATGCACGCTTACTTTGCCCCTGCCATTGATTACGACGGAGGAAAATATGGTATCGGACTTCTCACCAAAGAAATTCCCGTCAGCCTGAAAACCATGACACTTCCCGGACGGGAAGAAGCACGTGCGCTGATTATGGCAGAGTTCGACAACTACATTTATTGTTGCACCCATCTGTCTCTCACCGAAGAAGACCGCATGGCCTCACTGGAGCTTATAAAAGACTTTGCCGCCGCTCATAAAAAACCTTTTTTCCTGGCCGGCGACCTGAATGCCGAACCCGAATCCGCATTCATAAAATACTTGCAACAGGATTTTCAGATACTTTCTGACGTAAACCAGCATACATTTCCGGCTCCCGCCCCTACAGAAACCATTGATTATATTACAGCACTGAAACAGAACATGAAAGGCTTCACAGTAACCTCCGCACAGGTAGTAAATGAACCGGTAGCATCAGATCACCGTCCTTTAGTAATAGTGCTTGAACAAAAATAAACCCAACAGAAAATATGGAAATAAATAAAAGAGAGAACATCGGATGGATAGACTTGCTACGCGTCACCGCCTGTTTTTTAGTTGTATTCGCCCATTGCTGTGACCCTTTTGTGGCACGTTTTGACACAGACCGTCCTACTTTTCTGCAAGGGTGCGCATTGGGAAGTGCCGTACGCTGTTGCGTGCCCTTGTTTGTGATGATGACAGGAGTGCTGCTGTTTCCTGTACGAAACGGCATGAGTGAATTTTACAAAAAGCGGATCGGCCGCATTGTTGTCCCGCTTATCTTCTGGTCGGTCATGCTGCCTGTATTGTATTTCATCTATCTGAATTACATCACCACGACAGACAATCCTACCATAGACATGTCCGCCTTCACCCTGGAAAAGACTATCACGAAGATTTGGACGTTCATTTTCAATTTCAACTATGACACCACTCCTCTGTGGTATCTGTATATGCTGGTGGGACTCTACTTCATCATCCCCATCTTCCATGCATGGCTGGAGCGTGCTACCCGGAAAGATATCAAGCTATTTCTTTCCATCTGGGGCATCTCCTTATTTCTTCCCTACATAAAGATGGCCGCTCCCGCACTGGGATATATCGGCAACTGGGGCAATATGGATATCCTGGGAGTGTGCGACTGGAATGCATTCGGTTCATTTTATTATGTTTCCGGATTTATCGGCTATCTGATACTGGCCCATTATCTGGTAAAATACCCGCTGCAATGGAGTTGGAGAAAAACCCTGGCTATCGGTATCCCTATGTTTATGGCAGGGTACGCCATCACTTTCGGCGGCTACCTCATCATGCAGGAATATTTTCCGGGAAACTACGCCTATCTGGAAATAGTATGGCTTTTCGGCGGCATCAATGTATTTATGATGACATTTCCTGTTTTTGTCTGCATACAGAAGCTTAAAATACCTTCTTCGCCTGTTCTTTCAAAAGTGGCATCCATGACCTTCGGCATTTATCTGTGTCATTTCGTCTTCGTGCAAATGGGATATGACTTGTTCGCCTCGCTGTTGCCTCAGGGGATTCCTGCCATAATACACATTATTTGCATGGCCGTAACAGCCTTTCTCATCAGCTACCTGGTGGTCAGAGGGATGTATGCATGCAAATGGACCAGAAGATTTGTGGCGTAAAAACAACGGATTCAAAACACAAGGAGTTACAGTATCCAGTTGGCTGATTATTTCCTTCAAATTCTTCATTTACTTATTAAGTGTTGATAACCAATTATTTACCATGATTGATTTATTCATAAATTCTTCATCATTTTGTCATAGGATATTTCAATAGAAAGCACAACATTACAACCGTTATAAATGGCGCAAACAAAATGAATTCCGTTCCTGTAACTTGAGTGGTTCCATCGGTATTTTCTCCCAATCTCTGCCTTTTCATTTAATCGTTTCACCTTAGTGATGATCTTTCATCACTAAGGTAATCAAACTTCATCACTAAAGTGATACAGTTTCTTCACTTTAGTGATAAAACTTGATGAAAAGGCAGAAGAACAAAAAACAACAGACAGATTTCACTGACAAGACAAAGAGCTTTCATGCTTTCCCACCTCACTTCCAAAGGAGAAGCCACGGAAAGCATAAAAAACTGACTTTTCCCTCTATCAGATACAAGTTGCCCGGATTTATGACTATATTTGCAAAATCTGAACACATTCTTATGAAAGCTTTACTTTTGACAGGACTACTATTCATTCTCATCCTCCCCGGATGCAGAAAAGAGACAAGCATACTTCCGCTATTACAATCTGTAGAGGAACTGATTCCCATGTATGCCGATAGTGCTTCTGTGCTACTGGACAGCATACAAGCCCCCGATGAACTGACTGATAAGGACTTTGCCCACTGGTGTATGCTATGCGGTAAAGTAACGGACGAAGCAGCCACCGGATTACTCCCTATCTACCAATGGCAACGGGCACAACAATGGTTCACCGAACACGGCACGGCAGAAGAACAGGCGCAAATAGACTTGTATCTGGGCCGTGCTTATGTAGAAGATGGGGAGTATGATAAAGCAATGCAAATATATGCCGATGCGCTGCAACTGGCCAAAGGACATCAGGCCTATAATGTGGCAGGGTATATTTGTGCCTATATGGCAGATTTGTATGGTTTTAGAGATATAACCAGTGAACGTCTGGAGAAAAGAAAAGAGGCCAGTAACTTCTTCAAGAAAGCAAGGAACTACAAAAGCTATGCATACGCCTTAAAAGATTTAGCGTGTGAATGTACACTCACTGATTCTTTTAATTGCACCATACCCTTACTTCAAAAGGCTGATTCCATCTCACAACTACTGCATAACAAAGATTTAACAGCTGATGTAGCCAATGCTTTTGGAGTGATATATGAGGCACAAGAAAAATACAAGAATGCCGAAAGATATTTCTTAAAAGCCATTGAAACGGGCAGCAAAGAAAGCTATAAGGATTCTATCTCCCTATTACACATATATATAAAAGACAACCAACTGGCAAAAGCACACGAATGGATTGAAACGATAACCAAACACAATGATATCGCTTATTACTTCAATCAAGCTTACTACCTGCTTTATAAGGCAGAAGGAAAATACAAGGAAGCACTCCATTACAAAGAAATCTGTTCCGACATGCTCGATTCACTGACATTAGTTCAAAATGAGACAAAAGTATTGGAAATAGAAAAAAGTATAACAACGCCAAGATACGGGAAGAGAACGAACTATTAAAGATTACACAGCAAAGGAATACAATCATCATCATTATTGCCATCTCCTTATTCTTACTATCAGTTGCAGGATATATCATTTACCGGCAGAGAAGCAAAGCCAAAATCTATTACCAGCAAACAATTCTAGATAAGATGAAAATAGAGCTCCTTCACTTATCTGCAGCACTAGAAGAAAAAAAGCAGGTTTTGCAAAAAGCATTGGCAGACAAAGAGAATAATGCCCACAAACTACAACAGGAAATAGAAGTAATATCCTATAAATACGACCGGCTGCAAAAGCAAAATCTGGAAACATCCACAGTTGGCAAGAAGCTTATTTCTTTGACTAAAAAAAAATAGGCTTGAGGACTCCCAACTCCCTACTGACAAAACATGGCATTCCATAATGACGGAAGTAGACAAGATATATCCCCAATTCTACTCCCTACTAAAAGAGGCATTTCCCAACCTGACAGAATCAGAATATCAATATTGCTATCTCCATATCTTTGGATTTGACGCAAATGATGAAGCCAAATTGCTCGGCATCAATCCGGCTTCTGTACGAATGAAACGAACGAGAATTTATCAAGAGGTCCAACTAAAGCACAATAAAGAAACGTTTTTACGAGATTACATCATCAAAAACCTCTTAAAATAAATAGTTCTCATACTGGTCTTATTTTCAGTGAATTATAAAACACTACATATACATCACTGTATATAATAATTTTTATAACTCACTGATAATCAATAAATCTTGTATATACTATAACTCCCTCTTTTTGTCATTCATAATCCTATAATACCTAAGTTTGCACAAAACTAAAACGTAAAACGATTATGAACAAATTAAAAATGAGTTTGGCTTTGATAGCCTTAATTATTCCTCTATTACTATGCGCTAAAAAACGAAATATAGAATTTATAAAACATGGCAACCATAGAATTCCAGTAGAGTCATTCATTCCGGTAAAAGCTTTCTTTGACGACTGCAATAAAGAATTAACCATCGAATTCGCACAGGACTGGGAAGCGGTAACCATCGAGATTAAATCAAAAGAAGGATATGTAGTATATAGAAACCTCTATATACCCCACTCCAATTCTTCTTTATCAACTTCTTTAGAGAATATTCCGGCAGGAATATATGAACTGACAATCACCGATGAAAAGGGAATATTGGCAGGAGAATTTATATACGAAAACTAAAGTCCAATATTATGAAAAAGAAAAAAAGCACTCTACTTATTGTAGGCATGTCCTTTCTCCTTTCAATAGGAACACTTATGTTTAGTTCTTGCGCAGACAAGGACGATCCCTCTCCTATTCTTCCCACACCGGAAGACACTTCTTACATATTGAAACTAAAGTTTTCTGAAAAAGTAGAATTTAAAGAAATACTCAATAAAAACGATATTCAAGACCTAACAGAAACAGAAACTGCATATTTCGGAGAACGAATCCAACGGTCTTGCCCCCATGAATTACAATTCGATAGGGACTCCCTTTCCATTGTAAAAACCAATAATATAGTAGAAAAGTATAAACTAAAATGGCAAGATAAAAAATTATTCATATACCAGAAGCCAATAGATAAATGGGAATACTGTGGAGAAAAAGACGAAAATAGAAGAGTAATACTCAATATAGGATTCTATATAATAAAAAACAATAATGACCAACGTACATTTATGGCAATAGGACAAGAGTATAATCTAATCTCTTATTCAGAACTAATGAATCAAGATTTCCTTTCCATTATATGGCTGAAAAGAAAATATACCTTTGAATAAATATGAGTATAAAACCTAAATACAAAGAAATGAAAACTAAAATAATATACACCATCGTATTTTTGATGATTGCTAAACTTGCTTATAGCCAAGAAGAGCAATATAGTGCAGATAAGTTTGTGGCAAAATGCCCCAATGAAATATTCATAGGAGCAATATTGGAAGCCAACAGCATCAATCAAGACACATATAAGTTCCTGAAAATATCAATGAATCCTATAAACATGGGGTACACCATTCCTATAAAGTCACAAACAATCACTCCTTCCTATAATAACATGATGAAAGCTATTCATGAAGCGTTAAAAACAAACGATGTTTTGAAAAGTAACTATTCTTTTTCATTCATAATTAAAAAGATAAAATCATACCAAGAATTAGCTGTCAATTGGGGACAAAATATTAACCTTCAGCAACTATTAGGCATCACACCCGATTATAAGCCTCAAAAGAATATTATATTGATAGATATAAATCAAAGTTTTTTCAGCATTATAATGGATATGCCGGAATCACTAAGCACTGATCCACAAGTTTTTGCAACAATTAGACAAGCTTGCATTTATAAACTCAATACAATTTGGCAGAAAAGTTATACTAGTTATTGAAGTAATATTGATTATGACAAATTAACAAGAAACTATTGACAATTTACTGAAGTACTAAGGAAGTTAGTCAAAAAGAACTAGCAATATTAGCCAATTCTAATATACAGATTGATGACTATTGGTAAACAAA
>ENA-OQJE01000112-OQJE01000112.1-human-gut-metagenome-genome-assembly--contig:-NODE-112-length-18190-cov-2.777280_pt1 | contig 18190 bp, 16 predicted proteins | sample MGYA00242594_ERZ504760 | MGnify/ENA primary metagenome ERZ504760 (study PRJEB26092, sample SAMD00036358) | human gut metagenome | host: Homo sapiens | study: EMG produced TPA metagenomics assembly of...
AAAGAACGTCACAGACATAACTTTCGTTATTTGTCAAGTATGCGGGGATATCGCCTGCGATGCTGCAATTTTGCAGTCAATGTGTCCTCATCCATTTTCAAGTACCGGCGCACCGTACTTCTATGCAGACCAAGCTGGAACGCAATCTGACTTTTGTTAAATTCCTTTTAAATTATAATTCTCTTATTTTTGTACCACATGATGACTCTGTTGTTTGATTGGTGTCTGTATGCGTCCTTAGTTCTGTTCATATCATTTATATTATTGAAACGCAAATATAGACATTTTTAGGAGGCATGATGGCATATTTCCTTTTTCTAAAAAGGACATGGGGCAAAGATACGGATTACAACTCCATACCTGTCCGTATTAATATTTTAATTTTAAAATTGTTTGATATTTTAAAATTAAAATATTCTAATATTAAAATGTTTTTAAATTGAACCGTCAGCATTCTTTTGAAAAAAAGAATATCCATTGATTTTCCACATAAGATCAAGTGTGGGTTACAGAATTAGGTGTCTGATATTTTTAATGATAATATAACATGTATGGGTAAATAAATATCATAAAACAACACCTGCATGACTTCATGTACAGGTATTTATGACTAAAGTTTTAATATTTCAACATTTTGATATTTTAATGTTTTAATATTAAAACACTTTAATGTATTGACATTAAGTATTGGATGGATATATTGAATGGCATTTTTTTTTTAAAGTGACACGGCAATTTAGAATGTATACCTATCGGATTCGTGGAAAAAGAGGACCATTCAAAATAATCCTGCCCGCTTCTTTTTGTTCCTTCTTGACGCTACCAGGCATGTCCGGTTCTCCGCCATCATTTTCAGATTACCAATATTTTTATTCGTTCATGGACAGGAATGTTCATGCGCATTTCTATCGGCAATCTGATCATTACTGGCGGTATCCGCTTAATGAAAGAATACTGTCAGGTATTGTTCATTTTCTTTTTTTCGGGAAGATTATGCAGAAACAGGTGTTGTACTTTTCTTGATTTTCAGAATCGGTTTGATAAAGTCTGCCGTATTGTCTTCCGGTTTGTCCACCGGCCACTTGCCGATAGCTTCCGAAGGAATCTCTTACAAAATGGCAATGCCAGTGCCTTTCCGGATTTCTCCGTGTCTTTCAAGACCTGAAATCCGGTGCACATCCGTATCTGCCATATAACCTTGCAGTTTGTTCCTGTATAGACATAATATATATCCGTTTTTCTGTCACATATTTTTTATATTCATTTCATTTCGCATGGTCTTTTCTCTTTTCTTGGGAAAGGGCTCTGCCCGAGAAATTCCATTTTTTTCCGATGCAGCATATTAGACCAATTGACTACCAATATTTTATAAATAGAATGGTAGAAAAGTCCGTTTTGCACTTCTTTTTCTTCGCTGAACGAGTACAAAATTAGTGCATTTTTTCGGATTATGAAAGCAAGTGAAAAACTTTGTGCAAAATCATTTTTGAGGTACTGATTTGAGGTGTATTTTGGGATATGTGGAATGTGTTGTATGGTATTTTGTCGGTGGTGATGTTCGCTGTTATTTCGCTGGTTGTTTCTCCAAGGTTGAAGATGATGTAGTGTATTATAATGGTGCTGACCAAAAGAAAAAATCGTTTGTTTGCCGAATGTTTTTATTTCTCCCTCTTTTTGACTTTACTTTAATGGACGTATATATGAATACGAGGATAAAGTAAAGTTGATGATTTTAAGAAAACTGTTTAAAGAGGCTCTGATTCACTGAAAAAAGTGTAATGAAGTCGTATTTATTCCCTTGAAAAAGCGTAATGGCAGACTGGAGTGTATTTGTAATTTTTGCTTAATGGGTTCGTTTGGGACGACTCCCTTTGCTGTGTGTTTGAATATGCTATAGTCCATTCCAATGGGGTGGTTTGAACCCAACCCATTGGAAATACTTTATTTGGTATATAGCAGTCATTAAAGTCAAGTTGGAAATGTGGTTACTCCTTTTTCTTTTGGCCGGCAAAATGGTTCTTTGATATGATGCGTGAACGAGGAACAGATTGCATCTATATAACAAACAATATTTTGTTCGTTATAGGCATATATAGCGACAACAAACAATATAATAGCACTTGTTTTTTGAGATTTCCTACTCAAAATGGGTTGTATGTACGGTTAATTATGCAATGATGTGTATTTTCCATGTGTAATACATCATTAAATAAATAAAAAGCATTACCTTTGCATATTATATGATGGGTTGATTATGACAAAAATACAATGGTGGGTGCTAAGTTGCCCGGAAAATACAAATAGTAGGGGAGGCAGATTAAGTTGGCTCGCCTACGAAGGAATCTGAGTGTGGCTCAGGTTGCGGAACGTGCTACCTGTTCTCCATTGACCGTATCCCGGATAGAGCAAGGCGTACCGACCAGTGACCAAGTAAAGAGTAACGAAATAACGAAAAAGACAGATAAATATGAAATACAAAAAAAGTCCATTAGATTGTTTCTTACAACAACGGATAAGTGACAATGCAAAAGAGCTAAAGAATATTTTTAATGAAACATTGCAAATGGAGCAAGATTGTCTAGAGCAAATATGTCTAAGCATAAATCATTGTAAAAGTAATATTGCTGCTTGTGAAGAACAAATTAAGAAATGTAGTATAGCGTCTTTATCTATCTATGAAGCTAAGAAATTAGCATTCAAAGATAATCTAACAATATGGAATACGATGGGGCATATTCAAATGACAAGTATTGAAATGAAGGAATATTTGAAGCGCTTGTCTATTGAAGATGTTGACGAATGGGAGCAACGAGCTGTTATTAAATCGGCATATACAGCTATATATGAAACTTCAAAAAAGTTGGTCGATACTACTGGCGATATTATCAAATTTATCAAGCATTGCTTTTCAAGTTATGACAATGAAGCATTTATTGCTGTAAGAAAAGAGTTTACCAAGTTTAGAGAGGAAAATACAGCTGAATTAACTCGTGTTAGAAAGGGGGTAGATGCTCATAGGGATGTGGAAGTAAGTGTGCAGATAGATATTATAGAAAGGTTGCATTTGGCCGAAGCGGTGCAGTTAATTACTAACTACGAGAATATTGTTAATAAGCTTGGCAGTGTAACAAGTCCAATTATAGAATTGGGAGTAAAAAGATTGCAAGTATGCTTTTAAATCCTATGCTTTGTGGAATGAACGGTATAAGACAATGTCTTCATATTATATGATGAGTTGATTATGACAAAGAATACAATGGGTACTAAGTTGCCCCGAAAATTGGAGCAAAAGATGCAAATAGTGGGGGAGCAGATTAAATTGGCTCGCCTACGAAGGAATCTGAGTGTTGCTCAGGTGGCTGAACGTGCTACCTGTTCTCCGCTGACCGTATCCCGAATTGAGAAAGGTGCACCGACTGTGGCAATCGGCATTTATTTGCGTGTGCTGTATGCTTTGCAGCTTGACGATGATATTCTGTGGCTGGCCAAAGAAGATAAATTGGGGAAAGCCTTACAGGATTTGAGTTTGAAGACAAGGGAACGTGCATCTAAAAAAGAATAGGGATGAAGAAACTGTATGTATATGCCGATTTTGACTGGCTGAATGAGATAGAACTCATTGGCGAGTTGGGCTACGAATCACTTCGTGGCTCTGACAGTTATTGCTTTACATTCAGCGATGATTGGTTGAAAAAGCATGGAGATTTGTTTTTGAGTGATGACTTGAATAATTATCCGGGGCAACAATATACGCAGCCAGGAAAAGATATATTCGGATGTTTTTCGGATGCATTGCCAGACCGTTGGGGACGAACTCTATTGTTGCGGCGTGAGCAGCTTGCAGCAATAGAAGAAAAGCGGCCAGTACGAAGATTGTCTTCATTCGATTTCCTAACTGGTATTGATGACTTCTCCCGAATGGGTGCTTTCTGCTTCAAGGAAAATCCGGATGGCGATTTTATAAATGTGAGTGAATCGTTGAAAATCCCACCTTTGACGAATATTAGGGAATTGATTGCAGCCAGTACGGAGATTGAGAGAAGCGAAGAAGATAACGTGCTGCCTGATCGAAAGTGGATTGTACAACTTGTGCAACCGGGTTCTTCATTGGGTGGAGCAAGGCCGAAAGCCAGTGTGATAGACACGGATAAAACGCTTTATGTCGCCAAGTTCCCTTCTCGTAAGGATGATTACGATGCCGGACTTTGGGAACATTTCAGCCATTTGCTTGCAGCAAAAGCTGGTATAAATGCAGCGAAAACAAAAGTTATTGCCACAGGCGAAAAATATCACACCTTGCTTTCAGAGCGTTTTGACAGAACCAAAGATGGAAAACGGATTCATTTTGCTTCCGCAATGACTCTGTTGGGACTAAATGACGGAGATAATGCTACTACAGAGCACGGCTATCTGGATATAGTTGATTTCATTATTCAGAACTGTACGGATGTCGAATACAATTTGCAGGAACTCTATCGCCGTGTGGCTTTCAATATCTGCATTGGTAACAGCGATGACCATTTCCGTAATCATGGTTTTCTTTTGACAGCAAAAGGCTGGACGCTCTCACCTGCATACGATATGAATCCCACTCTGAACGAATATCAAAGTCTGCTTATTTCGGCAACCTCCAACAAGGCAGACCTCTGTGTTTTGCTTGATGCTTGTGGGGATTATATGCTTAACAGAAAAATAGTCGAACAGATTATTTCAGAGGTTACTGAAGCGGTGAAAGGGTGGCGAGAGTTGGCAGTACGATTAGGGATTTCCAAGAGAGAAATGGATATGTTTGGTGGAGTGTTGGATGAAAGATTTAGAATGAAATTTTAATAATACAGTAAATATGGCTTCAGAAACTAAGCGCAAAAAGACTAAAATTTGTTGTTTGGATTTAGATAAGGATTGTTTGAACTTGCTAAAAGACAGATTTGATGTTTATGATGGAAGTTTGGGAAAACCTATCGATGTGTATAGGAAAAATCATTGTGGTTTGAATTTATTACTCAATTATGAACTACCGCAAAATATCCATGAATACGATATTTTTATTGAGGATATGACAGAGCCTGACATAATCCCATATGATAAAGAGGAGAATACTCGAACGGAAATTCTAGGGTCAAAAGCTTATTATTTCATGAGTTATGACCCTCAGACGATATTTGATCCATGTCCATTTGGTAGTTCAATATTGAATGAGCGCATTCATCAAAACAGGCATAAGCCTGCTATAAGGATTGCATTTCAGGCTCCTTATAAATCAATAGAATATGTTATTCAAGACATAACCGATAGTTATTCGGTCAAGAAACTTGAGCATAACAATTATGAACATTTGGGAGAGTACTGCTCCTCTTATATGTTCGGCTCTGAAGTAAAGCTGTGTGATAACAAATTATCAAGAGCGTTGTTTGAATCTTTTCTTGATGATATTTCCTATTACCAGGTGTTTCAGCATCCAACAATATGGGGTGAAAATAGAGAAAGAGTAAGTGATAACCAATTTTTGCCTCTGTTGATAAGTAAGTCCGGAAGTATAGTTTCTTATTTATATGTAAGTGAAAACGATATAATTTTAGTATTACCTCAAACAAAAAAGAAACGAGAACTGCTGCAAACAGTAATGCAGGAGTTTTTGTATAAATATTATTCTGGATATTTCCCGGATGTGGAAGAATCGTTATGGTTAAATCAGTCAACTTATTTTTTGCCAGGTCAAGAAGAATTGCTCAAAGAAAAAGAGGAGCTAATTGCAAAATACAATAAAAGTCTGATTGCTTTGGATGAAAGAATAGAAAAGAATAAAAACAAGTACTCATTTTTGCATAAACTTCTTACTGCAACAGGGGATGAGCTAGTCGAAGCTTGTCTTGAATATTTTAAGTGGTTAGGATTTAAAGATGTGATTGACAAAGACAAGGAACTTGATAAGGAATTCAATGAGGAGGATATTCAAATTAATACAGAAGACAAAGGATTGCTCCTTGTGGAATAAAAGGTATTAATGGAACCTCAACAGATGCACAATGTAGTCAAATCTTTAAGAATGTTTTTCGCAGAAGGAAGAACAACGAAGATTTGATGTCTTTGGCTTGTATGTTGTTAATAATGAGAGAGGTGTAGAACCTCTCTCCAGAACAATCCCTCCATTTAATCATCAACAGATTAAGGATGCGGTAAATGAAAAAAGAGGATTGTGCTATACGTGGCAATTGTTTAATCTGTATTTTGAGATAGAAGATGGGATTATAACCAAACAGGAGGCTCAAAGTATGTTATTTAATAATGGCTTAATAGATTTTAGACCAAAAGTAAGCAAAGTAGCCGTGCCGCATAAGTATTATGGACAACATACTATAGTTTGCCTGAAAATTGACAATATAAAAATTAATGTTGGAGATTTTTTCTTTTACGAGGAAGATGGTAGGTGGAAGAAATTAAGAATATTAACTATTAAGGATGGAGATGAAAAATTTCAATCCGTATCAAACGGAAGTTACGGATTTGAACTAGAGAGACGATGCCCTAATAATAAGATGTTGTACATAAAGCTATAAGGTATTGTAGTTCTATTGTACAAGAAATAATTCTTAAGTTTTGGTATCAAACAACAACCTGAAAGTTGTGTAATCTCGATTATTTATAGTACCTTTGCCTACAAAATAAGGCAAAGGTATTTTTGATGCATACAATGGCTGAAGACAAGATAGACAACGCTTTAGGAGAAAGAAAGAATATAATGGAAAACAAGAGAGAGGATTGGGTTTGCCATTCACAGGCTATAGCTGCAACTATGTCGAACCGGATGGAGGAACTTGGTATGACACAACGAGCTTTGGCTGAGAAAATGAATTGTACCCAGCAGTATGTTTCTAAAGTGTTGAAAGGTCGTGAAAATTTGTCGTTGGAAACCTTATGCAAAATAGAAAATGCATTAGGCATCAAGATATTGCAAGCTAGAATAAATAAGCAGTAACACCATAGCAGGATAAGAATATGTCAACACAAAGCGAAGCGGCGTTGGAAGCCGGACTGATAGCCACACTCCGACAAATGGACTATGAGTATGTCCAGATTGTCGAGGAAGATAATCTTTATGTTAATTTCAAACGTCAGTTGGAGATTCATAACAAGAAACAACTGGCAGAAGTTGGTCGTACTTCATTTACGGATGAAGAATTTGAGAAGATATTGATTTATCTCGAAGGTGGGACACGCTTTGAAAAGGCCAAGAAACTTCGTGACCTCTATCCGCTTGATACGGTAAACGGACAACGGATTTGGGTGGAATTTCTCAATCGTACCCAATGGTGTCAGAATGAGTTTCAGGTCTCGAATCAGATTACTGTTGAAGGACGGAAAAAATGCCGCTATGATGTGACTATACTTATCAATGGTTTGCCATTAGTTCAGATAGAATTAAAGCGTAGAGGGGTAGAACTCAAACAGGCATACAATCAGATACAACGCTATCACAAGACCTCGTTTCATGGATTGTTTGACTATATCCAATTGTTTGTTATCTCAAATGGTGTAAATACCCGTTATTTTGCCAACAATCCTAATAGCGGTTACAAGTTTACATTCAATTGGACAGATGCTGCCAATCATCCGTTTAATGAATTGGATAAGTTTGCCGTATTCTTCTTGGAAAAATGTACGCTTGGCAAAATCATAGGGAAATATATCGTGTTGCACGAGGGCGACAAGTGCTTGATGGTGCTTCGTCCTTATCAGTTCTATGCCGTAGAAAAAAATTCTAGATCGTGTGCAGAACTCCAACGATAACGGCTATATATGGCATACAACAGGAGCCGGAAAGACATTGACTTCGTTCAAGGCTGCCCAACTTGTGTCAGAGTTGGATGATGTGGATAAGGTTATGTTTGTTGTTGACCGACATGACCTTGATACCCAGACTCAATCGGAATATGAAGCGTTTGAGTCGGGAGCTGTGGATAGTACTGATAATACGGATGAACTTGTGAAACGGCTTCAAAGCAATTCCAAGATTATCATCACTACCATTCAGAAACTCAATGCTGCAGTCAGCAAGACGTGGTATAGCAACAAGATTGAAACTATTCGCCACTCACGTATCGTGATGATATTTGACGAGTGCCACCGCAGCCACTTTGGGGATAGTCATAAGAAGATTATGAAGTTCTTTGACAATGCTCAAATCTTTGGCTTCACGGGAACACCTATCTTTACTGAAAATGCGGTAGATGGGCATACCACTAAAGAGATATTCGGAAATTGTCTTCATAAATATCTTATTAAGGATGCTATAGCCGATGAAAACGTACTTGGGTTCCTTGTGGAGTATTATCACGGCAACGAAGTTGTTGACAACGACAATCAAGCTCGTATGGAGGAAATCGCCAAGTTTATCCTTAACAATTTCAACAAATCCACATTCGACGGAGAGTTTGATGCCTTGTTTGCCGTGCAATCTGTGCCGATGCTCATACGCTATTACAAGATATTCAAATCGTTGAATTCGAAAATCCGTATTGGCGCTGTGTTTACTTACGCTGCTAACAATAGTCAGGATGATGAACAGACTGGCATGGGCACAGGGCAGTATGCAAAAGAGAGCGTGGGCGAGGCGGATGAACTGCAAGCCATTATGGACGATTATAACAATATGTTCGGCACTGCCTTTACTACAGAAAATTTCCGTGCCTACTATGATGACATCAATCTGCGCATGAAAAAGAAGAAAGCGGATATGAAACCGCTTGACCTTTGTCTTGTCGTGGGGATGTTCCTTACTGGTTTCGACAGTAAAAAACTGAATACACTCTATGTGGATAAGAATATGGAATATCACGGTTTGCTGCAAGCATTCAGTCGTACCAACCGAGTATTGAACGAAAAGAAACGTTTCGGTAAAATCGTTTGCTTCCGTGACTTGAAAAACAATGTTGATACGTCTATTAAATTGTTCAGCAACTCTGATAATCCAGAAGACATAGTACGCCCTCCGTTTGAGGATGTAAAAAAGGAATATAAATGCTTGGCAACAGAGTTCCTGAAAAAATATCCTACACCCGGCAGTATAGATTTTCTGCAAAGCGAAAATGACAAGAAAAATTTTGTTCTTGCATTTCGTGATATTATCCGTAAACATGCGGAAATCCAGATATACGAAGATTATAGCGAGGATGCGGAAGACCTTGGTATGACCGAGCAGCAATTCAACGACTATAAGAGTAAGTATCTTGACATTACGGTCGGTTTATTGAACCGCCTGTAATTCCATCTGTAGTTGCAGAAGACCCTGTTCCGTATGGAAACAGTCAAGGATTGGAAGATATTGATTTCTGTCTTGAACTTCTACATAGCGACATTATAAATGTGGCTTACATTCTTGAACTCATAGCGGAACTTGACCCATATAGCAATGATTATTCAGAGAAACGGCAACATATCATTGACACAATGATTAAGGATGCCGGGATGCGAGGCAAAGCCAAACTCATTGATGGCTTTATTCGGAAAAATGTTGATGAAGATAAGGAAAACTTCATGAGCGGACGTAGTAAGGCTGATGGTACAAATGAATTGGAAGAGCGTTTGAATCAATATATTGTATCTGAACGCAATAAGGCTGTAAAAGATTTGTCGGATGATGAACAAATTCCTGCCGAAGTGCTGAATCTGTACATAAAAGAGTATGACTATTTGCAAAAGGAACAACCGGAAATCATACAGAAGGCACTGAAAGAAAAGCATCTTGGTCTTATTAAGACTCGAAAGGCATTGACAAGGATAATGGAAAGACTGCGCAATATAATAAGAACGTTTAATTGGGAGTAAATACATTACTATATGAAATTGGGAAAATTAGAACAGGTTACAGACCTCCGTTCCATATGGAAACATGAAGCCAAAGACTTTACTCCTTGGCTTGCAAAAGAAGAAAATATGGAGATCCTAAGTGAGGCTGTTGGTATAGATATAGTCGTTGAAGAACAAGAATCCAATGTTGGCGATTTTAGCGTTGACTTATTTGCTACGGAGGAGGGTACTGGACGACGAATAATAATTGAAAATCAGTTGGAAGAAACAAACCATGACCATCTTGGTAAAATCATAACTTATGCTTCAGGTAAAGATGCAGAGGTAATAATTTGGATTGTTAAGAAAGCACGTGACGAACATAAGCAGGCAATAGAGTGGTTGAATCAGCACACAGATGATAAGTTTGAGTTCTTCCTGATAGAAATAGAATTGTGGAAAATCAATGATTCGGAGCCAGCCCCTAAGTTCAACATTGTAGAGCGGCCTAATAATTGGGCAAAAGCAATGAAAAAGACAGCTGCACTTTCAGAAACAGAAAACTTGAAATTGGCATTTTGGGAAAAATTCAATAATGAAGCTCCCAAATATTCTGATTTTATGAAGGAGTTCAAGTTACGGAAACCACAGGCTCAACATTGGTATGACCTTGGTATGGGATCGTCTGCTTATCATCTCTGTATGACATTAAATACTAAAAACAATTGTCTGTCAGCAGGATTATACGTTAACGAAGATAAAGCAATTATTACCAAGTTCAAGTCTAATGGAGAACTTGTTACCAAAATATTAGGAATAGCAGACCCGAATGAGATTGAATGGCGATTAGACGATAATAAAAAAGCTAGTCGTTTCCTTGTCCTTCATCCTATGGGTGATATGACTGATAGAGACAATTGGAATAGTGGATGTGCTTGGCTCTGTGAAATGTGTGTAAAAATTAAGCAACTTGTAAACGAAATATTAAAATAAATATGAGCGAAGAACTGCAACAGAAACTCCGTGACCAGCTTTGGGAGGTCGCAAACCGTTTGCGTGGCAATATGTCGGCAAGCGACTTTATGTATTTCACATTGGGTTTTATTTTCTATAAATACTTATCAGAGAAAATTGAGAAGTATGCCAACAATGCCTTGGTGGATGATGAAATAACCTTTAAGGGATTGTGGGAAATGGACGATGCCGATGCTGTTGAATTACAAGAGGAAGCAAAGAATCAATGCCTAGAGAATATAGGCTATTTTATAGAACCGAAATTTTTGTTTTCGTCCGTAATTGAGGCTGTCAAACGAAAAGAAAACATTTTACCTATACTGGAACGTTCATTGAAGCGTATCGAAGATAGTACGCTCGGACAGGACAGCGAAGACGATTTCGGAGGATTGTTTTCAGATATTGATTTGGCTTCACCTAAATTGGGTAAAACAGCCGATGATAAGAATACACTTGTCAGCAATGTGCTTCTTGCATTGGACGACATAGATTTTGGATTAGAGGCATCACAGGAGATTGACATTTTAGGCGATGCTTACGAATATATGATTTCGCAGTTTGCAGCAGGAGCCGGAAAGAAGGCCGGAGAGTTCTATACTCCGCAGGAAGTCAGCCGTATCTTGGCAGAGATTGTTTCCATCGGACACCAGCGTTTGCGCAATGTCTATGACCCTACCTGCGGTAGTGGTTCGTTGCTTCTTCGTGCTGCAAGTATCGGAAATGCTGTAGATATTTACGGACAGGAAAAGAATCCGACGACCTACAATCTCGCCAGAATGAATATGTTGCTTCACGGTATCAGATTCAGCAATTTTAAGATTGAAAACGGCGATACGCTTGAATGGGATGCCTTTGGCGACACTCAGTTTGATGCAGTAGTCGCAAATCCTCCATTCTCTGCCGAATGGAGTGCTGCCGACAAATTCAATACCGATGACCGTTTCAGCAAAGCAGGGCGACTTGCACCAAAGAAGACAGCAGATTATGCTTTTATCCTACACATGATTTATCACTTGAACGAAGGTGGTACGATGGCTTGTGTCGCTCCACACGGTGTTTTGTTCCGTGGTAATGCAGAAGGGGTAATACGCCGTTTCCTGATAGAAAAGAAAAACTATATCGATGCCATTATCGGTTTGCCGGCTAATATATTCTATGGTACAAGTATTCCGACCTGTATCCTTGTGATGAAGAAATGCCGTAAGGAAGATGACAATATTCTGTTCATAGATGCAAGTAAGGAGTTTGAGAAAGTCAAGACACAAAACAAACTGCGTAAAGAGCATATCGACAAGATTGTAGATACCTACCGCAACCGCACTGAGATAGAAAAGTACAGCCATCTTGCCACCTTACAGGAAGTCGCCGATAACGACTATAATCTGAATATCCCTCGCTATGTCGATACTTTTGAAGAGGAAGAACCTATCGACATTAAAGCTGTAATGGCTGAAATCAAGGAGTTGGAAGCCAAGCGTGCCGAACTCGATAAGGAGATTAAAGTGTATCTTAAAGAATTGGGACTGGTTGAATAATAGTGTTATGGCAGAGATAGATAACATCCCGGAAATGCGTCCTTCATTCGACAATATCCGTCGTCACGATGAGAACGAAAATGAATATTGGAGTTCACGTGACCTATGCGCTGCCATGGGTTACTCGGCTTATTGGAAATTCCAAAAAGTCATAGATAAAGCAATCAAAGTAGCCGGCATAAAAGGAATGAATATCGACGAGCATTTCAACCAAGCGGTTGATATGGTGAAGATAGGCAGTGGCTCGTTCCGTAAAGTCAGTATCTTCCGCTTGTCACGTATGGCATGTATGATTATTGCTGAAAATGCAGATGCTAAAAAAGTATTGGTACAACAGGCAAGAGATTACTTTTCTCAAACCATATCTACCAACGAATTAGTGCTCAACTCATATAGTTCCAATTTGTTACTATATAAAACCGCACAAGGAGAAGTTCGAGTAGAGGTTATATTCAATAGCGAAACATTTTGGATGTCGCAAAAGCGCATGGCGGACTTGTTTGGGGTGGATGTACGAACCATCAACTATCATCTTGGACAGATTTATGAATCCGGTGAACTTACCAAAGAGGCAACTATCCGAAAAATTGGGATAGTTCAATCAGAGGGAGAACGAGATGTGGAGCGTACACCGTTGTTCTATAATTTGGATGCCATCATAGCGGTAGGTTATCGTGTCAATAGTTATCAAGCCACTCAGTTTCGTATTTGGGCTACGTCTGTTTTGAAGGAATTTGTCATTAAAGGGTATGCTCTTGATGATGAAAGACTAAAACAGGGAAAGCATTTTGGCAAAGATTATTTTGATGACTTGCTGGAGCGTATTCGTGAGATACGCACATCGGAACGCAGATACTACCAGAAGATAACAGACATCTATGCGGAATGCAGTGCTGATTACGACCCGAAATCGGATTGTACTAAATTGTTCTTCAAAATGGTGCAAAATATGATGCACTTGGCTGTAACTCATCGTACCGCTGCTGAAATAGTGTATGAACGTGCCGACTCTGAAATGCCCCACATGGGATTGACCACATGGAAGAAAGCCCCCGATGGTAGAGTCCAGAAGTCCGATACGATTGTGGCAAAGAACTATTTGTCAGACAAAGAGATTTCGGAACTTAACGGCGTAACTAACGCATTCCTTGAATTTGCAGAACTTCGTGCTCAACGCCACATCATAACAACAATGGAAGACTGGAAACAACGTCTTGAACAGTTTCTTGGCACGATGGATTATAAGGCACAAGATACTGCCGGTAAAGTTTCACAAGAAGCAGCACGAGAGAAGGCGTATGGTGAGTACGAGAAATATAAAGTGATTCAAGACCGTTCTTTTATCTCTGATTTCGACCGGTTTTATAATGGCGACAAATTGTTGCCGTTTGATATTAACCCAGATAAAGAATAATGATTATGGCAAATAATAACGAAAATAAAATCCTCAATGTTCCAAATCTGAGATTCCCGGAGTTTAGTGGGGAGTGGGAAAAAACACGTTTGGGGGATAATTGTAACATTCAGATGTGTAAACGAATCATGGCTGTACAAACAAATACTGATGGAGGAGTACCTTTTTATAAAATTGGTACTATCGGAGGTAAAGCGGATGCTTATATCTCCAAAGATTTGTTTGATGAGTATAAAGCAAAGTATTCTTTTCCACATAAGGGAGAGGTGATGATTACTTGTGCCGGAACAGTAGGTAAATGTATCATTTATAATGGAGAAGATTCTTACTATCAAGATTCAAATATTGTATGGATAGATAATCCTAAGGAAATTATATCAAATGATTTTTTGTATCATTTACTCTCCAAAATAAACTGGTCACATTTGAACTCTACGACTATCGTTAGAATTTACAATGATGACCTTCGGAATTTGAAACTATACTATCCTATACATGATGAGCAAAAGAAAATAACTAATTTCCTTTCTCTGATAAATAAGCGTATCGCTACCCAAAACAAAATCATTGAGGATTTGAAAAAACTAAAGTCCGCAATTATTCATCGGTGCTATTCTTCACAAACAAATATGATTCCACTGTCCGAATTACTCAAACAATGTTCTGATAGAAATCGCAGTGGCTCTGATTTGCAAGTTCTTTCGGTTAGTAACAAATACGGATTTATAGCTCAATCAGACCAATTTGAGGACAGAGAAGTAGCAAGCGATGATACCTCAAATTATAAGGTTGTGAAGAAAGGTATGTTTGCATACAATCCTGCTCGTATAAATGTTGGCTCAATAGCATTGTACGAAATGGACGGTAATGGTATTGTTAGTCCTATGTATGTTTGCTTTACTACAAAATCAGAATTATTACCCAGTTATCTAAAGTACTATTTTGCATCACAAACATTCAAACATGAAATGTATAAACGCCTGGAAGGCAGTGTTCGCTTATGTCTTACTTTTGAGGAGTTGTGCAATATAGAAATTCATTTGCCAAGTATTGAGCAACAAAAGAATATCAGTAAGTACATTTCAAAAATCGAAAACAATCTTTCATTAGTGGATAGCATATTTTCTAAATATCAGCAGCAACGAAGATACCTGCTCTCGCAAATGTTTATATGAATATCTGCGAGAGCAGAAATTGCTTCAATTCTTGTAAAGTAGAAATGCCCCTTTGTTCGACTTCAAGTTTAGTATAAAAAGCATCAATAATTTTACATATATACTGTTGCTTTGGTATAGGAGGTAGTCTAATTTCTACCTTTTGAAATATATCCATTCTCAAAGATGGTACAGTAGAACCAACTGAATTTCTAACAAAATAAGAATTTAATGTATTCATAAAATGGTAACAATACTTTGGTATAATACATGAAGCGAAATCCGTTATGGCGTAACACCTTTGGTGTAAAGCAAATTTTCCATTATAATATCGAGGATAAAAACTTTGTCCTTCGCCAGCATAAATAACAGCTTCTTTGTCAAACGAATAAGTTGGAAACCATTTTAATTCTTCTGAACGGTCAAAGAAAGGATACCAATCTTCTTGATGTTCTGTATTAGCATCTTGCACGTCACCAACACCATTCGTAATATGTGCAATTTCGCCTAAACGTATGGTATGGGCATCTGCTATTGAATGAAGGAGTAAATCTGTTATTGCGGACTTTAGTTTTTTCAAATCCTCAATGATTTTGTTTTGGGTAGCGATGCGAGCATCCACACATTGCAAGAGTTTTCCAATCTTTTCTTGCTCTGACAATCTTGGTATATCAAGAGATACCTTACTTAATCCATCTTGTCCAATATTGAAATGCTGTGCTCCTGCTCCTTTCACAATGATTCTTTTCCGTACAGTAGGTGAAGCCAAAAGGTAGCGAAAGAATAAAGGATTATAGTTGCCCTTACTCTTTCCACGGATTACGAAGCCACCAAATATTGCAGGCTTGCTATCCAAATAAACATTTGCCCGACAACATCCTCCAAAGTTTCTGAACTGCGTTGAAAAAGGATGTCGCCATAATCAACTCCATATGTTTCAATATCTCCATCTTGAAGTTCTACAGATGCACGAATATTATCATAGCAAATATATTGGTTATTAAGAATATCCATAACAGATATGAACTTCGTTCCACGTCCGAAACGCTTAGCGTCAGGATTCAAACCATTTTTGAAATTCATAAAATCGGTGAGCGGTTGACTGCTCCACTCCCCACTAAACTCCGGGAATCTCAGATTTGGAACATTGCCCATTATATTTCTCTAATTATAGGAAACCCCTAAAAAAGCAATTATGACAAAGAAATCAATTAGAGAAATTGCGATGGCTTGGCGAGAAGACAAGCGTCCGTATGTGAAGCAATCAACATTTGCAGCTTATATGTTGATTCTGGAAAACCATCTTTTACCATATTTTGGTGAAAGTGATGTGTTAAGCGAGAAAGCGGTACAAGATTTTGTACTACAAAAACTCAATGGTGGTATGAGTGTAAAATCGGTAAAAGACATTCTTATTGTGCTCAAAATGGTGATGAAGTTCGGAGTAAAACACGAATGGATGAATTATTCAGAATGGGACATAAAATATCCTACAACAGAAAAGAACAAGGAGCTGGAGGTGTTGACTGTAGCCCATCACAAGAAAATATTGGACTACATTCGTCAAAATTTCACATTCCGTAATTTAGGCATCTATATAAGCCTAAGCACCGGACTTCGTATTGGTGAAGTTTGTGCTTTACGCTGGAGTGACATTGATGTGGATAGCGGAACTATCAGCGTTCAGCGTACCATAGAGCGTATTTATATTATCGAAGGTGAAATGAAACATACTGAGCTGGTTATCAATACGCCTAAAACAAAGAACTCCTGCCGTGAAATTCCTATGAGCAAGGAGTTGCTTGCTTTGGTGAAACCACTGAAAAAAGTGGTAAATGCGGATTACTACATACTCACCAATGAACCATTGCCCACAGAACCACGAACATATCGCAATTATTACAAACGGTTGATGGAGCACCTTGGTATCCCAAAATTGAAATTTCATGGGCTTAGGCATAGCTTTGCGACTCGCTGTATAGAAAGCAATTGTGACTATAAAACAGTCAGTGTATTGCTGGGACACTCAAATATCAGTACCACGCTCAATCTTTATGTCCATCCAAATATGGAACAAAAGAAACGTTGTATCGCCAAGATGTTCAAGTCGCTTGGCAAATAGCATTTTACTGGTATGTAACTTCTGTGCGATCATTTGGAGAAAAACGGTCTAAGTTAGCAAGTCTAAGTGAAAATGCACTAAGCTCAGTCATTGTTAAATAAAACGTAAAAGATGCCCGACAAGTATCCGACATGTACCCGACAAGTTCAAAGAAAATAGCTATGTTGATTGAAGTATGGCTTGTATGCACTTTTAGTTCAAATGTCAAATCGCAGAACTATACAACAATTCCGTAACCACCGTAACTGTTACGGCGGTTACAGGATTGTTATAGCCTCTGATATGACCAAACAAATGCCAATGATAATTGATTTCTAAAGATTCGGTAACTTTCAATTATGTCCATTTATCCAAAATCTTCGGTACGATTATAGCCATGACAGTCCCCGAAATTGCAATAAGGGCACAGATGGCAACAGCTTTCCAAATCAGGTTTGAATGCAATATCTCAACGTTTGCCACTATCATGCTGACGAAAAAAGAAGATAGGGCTACCAGTATTATAACAGTGATGTAAAATGCGGTAGCCGGAATATGGATGGCATTGCCGGATTTCTTCATTCTTCGCTCGGTTTCTTTGCATTTACTCTCAATCTGACTGAGAAAATCGCATAGAAGCCTTGCCCCAAATTCCACTGCCAACTTCTGCATTTCTGAAGAAATGATAGGCTTACACTCTCGTATAGAGCCGGACAGATTTTCAACTTCCGTTCTCAACTTGAACACGTTGTCGTTCAGTTTGGCAAGTTCTTGTGCATTGATATCGAGTAGGTGGTTTTCTTCCTCCAAAGACTCATTATTCGGATTGGACTTTATGGCTTCCGCTTCTGCCATTTCTGCGGAAAAGTCGAATTTCTTTTTCATACTATCAAAAAAATTATGGTTTATAAAATTTTTATGAGAGTCTGATAGCCGTTCACTATCGTTCTCTCTCACGATGAAAATCGTTTGATATTTCACTTGGGTGAAAATATATCAAAGATTTTCATGTTCGGTTTCATGTGGTTATCGTTTTAATCCTGATTTTGGTTTCTTTCCGAGCAGGCGACCGGCAGCACGAGCACATCTACGTGCCCATTGTAAATCATCATCGTCCTTATCTCGCCAAGGCAAATCGCTTTGTGAACCTCCACCACCACTTCCGGTGGCAACATTTGGCGTTTCA